>MDTB01211210.1_pt1 | contig 20307 bp, 20 predicted proteins | sample 811161 | NCBI WGS metagenome assembly MDTB01 (sample SAMN05326650, study PRJNA326480) | marine metagenome | isolation source: seawater | place: Mediterranean Sea | collected 2009 | reverse complement strand
GATGAAGTTGAAGTAGATTCAATTAAAAATATTATGAGCGATTTAAATCATACTAAAATAGATTTGTTAAAATTAGATATAGAAGGTTCTGAAATAGATGTGTTGAACCAGATGTTAGATGACAAAATATATCCAAAATATTTATGTATAGAATTTGATTTATTACTAAAAAGAAAAGATCCAAATAAACTAACACAAAAATTAGTTAACAGATTACAAGAAAATAATTATAAAATTCTAGAAATTAAAGATTTAAACATAACTTTTGAAAGATAATTATAATTATAATGTTAAAATTTAATGGCAGACCAGATGGATTAGGAAATAGAATAGAAGAATTAATAAATATTGAATGTTATTGTATAGAAAATGATATATCTTGTAATTATTATTGGAATAACAAATACAATTCTAGAACTTATGATAATAATTTACATTGTAAAAATATTTTAATTCAAGATACACATTTGAATGATAGTGAAAATATAGAATTAAATTTTGGAAATTATAATAATCAACAAATGATAAATGCAACTAAAAATATAAAATATTTTCAAGACATTAATACAGATATAAGTTATATTTCAATTCATATAAGAAGTACAGATAAATTAAATAATAGAGGTAAAGATGAATTTACTTATGATATTTTTATGGATAAATTAAAAAAAAACATTGAATTATTTAAATAATATGTCAGAAGAAATGAATATTTTTATAGCATCAGATAATGATATGTTTAAACAATTATTGATAAAAAATTTAAATAATAATTATAAAATAATAGATCCTTTTTCAAATATTATAGATGATCCAATATATAAAGATTATTTTTCGCTAGTATATAGTAAAAAAATAATAATGGTTCCTAAATTTTCTTCATTTTCCGCAACGGCATCATTATTAGGAAATAATATATTACTTTCTCATTATCATGAAAATGAAACAAGTTTATATAGATATAGATGTAATATAGAATATATTGTATAAATGTATTCTTATAAAAGTTTACTTAAAATTAACTTTATTATTATTAATAAAGTTAATTATGACTCAACCCGATAGTTTTTGTTTTATTTCAACATATAATTGTAGTCACGAATTAATAGGTATGTTATTATCACTGTCAATACATCATAAAAATAGTAAGGTATATGGATTAATTGACACTGAAACCAAAAACAGTTTAGATATAATTAAACCACAATTGAGATTGCAATTGTTTTTGAGTATAACGTTAGATAAATATAGCAATAAAAATAGAAATATTATGGTAAACGAAGGTATATGGGATGAGTTCCAAATGCAAAAAGCAAATGTAATTAAATATGCTCTTGAAAATGAAACAGATACAATGTTTTTAGATAGCGACATCATTTTTTTCAATCCAATAAATGTTATTGACAAATCAAAAGAGTTAGGGGTCTCTCCACATTATATAAAAAAATCAAATACTGATGAAGTTGGTTATTATAACGGAGGTTGTTTATGGACTAAAAATAAAAATGTTCCAAATGATTGGATTGAATTTACGAAAACATCACGATATCATGACCAAGCTTCAATTGAAGATTTAGTGAAGAAATATGATACACAAGAATTTGGAGAAGAAGTAAATTATATGCCATGGAGAATAATCCTATCAGATAATCCTAGTAAAACTAAATCCCAAATAACAATTGCCAACAATGAAATAAATATAAATAACAAACCTCTTATATTTTTACACACACATTTTCACGATAAAAGATTTGTCGAAGCAAATTCTATTTTTATTAATGCGTTGAAAAGACTAAACTGGTACAAAGAATTATTAGTAATTCACCGAATAATTAATAATAAATGGATTATTAAAATACCCAAACAACCCCGCAATGGTATATGGAACCATAACAACGATAGTTTTCGAGAATTAGCATCATTAATGAAACAAAATAATAGTGATGTTGATATACAGTTAACAGACAGCGGACATTGTTGGTTAGGTAATGATATTTTATTATATGATCGTCCAACACATTTATGGTTCAATAATGAACTAATGTCATCAAGTTTAATTCTACTTGGTAATGGTGATATTAATAAAGAAGGAAAACTAATAAAACAAAATAATTTAAATGTTAGTCCATGGATTTTTTGGCCAAGAAGACCATCAATACTAGAAAATATATTAACAAACAAAGGTATTCTCTCTTATAAAGATAGAACGATTGAAAGCATATTTATAGGAAATTATGAAAATAGTGAGCAAGCAAAATACAGAAATACTCAAATCGATTGGAGTTCAGTATTAACAGAATATCATTGCACTTCTGGTAATAAACATAAATTCACTCACGAAGAATATTTGATGAAATTACGCAATTCGCGTTATGGTTTGTGTTTACGCGGTTATGGTAGCAAATGTCATCGTGAAGTAGAATTAATGGCATTCGGAACAGTTCCAATAGTAACACCCGAAGTTACTGTAGAATCTTATATGGAACCATTGGTTGAAAACAAACATTACATAACAGTAAAAGATGAAGAAGAATTTGTAGAAAAACTAAAAGTAATAACAGAAGATGATTGGAATTTAATGTCTAATGCGTGTTATGAATGGTATCAACGAAACGTATATAGTAAACAAAGTTTTACTAATATGATTAATAAAATTTTGTATAATTAACTTTATATATCTATACTTGCTCTTTTATCCAATTATATGTTTTATGTAATCCGTCTTTTAGTGTTTTTGATGGTTTCCAATTTAATTCTTTAAAAATTAAATTATTGTCTGAATTTCTTCCATTTACACCTAATGGTCCTTCAATATGATTAATTTCTAATTTTTTATTCTCGAAAGAACAAGCTATTTCAACTAATTTATTTATTGTAACCATTTCATCTGAACCAATGTTAACCGGACCACTAAAATCAGAATTCATTAATTTCATTATTCCTTCAATACATTCATCGATGTATAAAAAAGACCTGGTTTGACATCCATCACCAAAAATATCTATTTTATCATTTGATTCAATAACCTTTCTACAAATTGCTGCGGGTGCTTTTTCCCTACCACCATTCCAAGTTCCTAGTGGTCCAAAAATATTATGAAATCTTGCTATTTTAACATCAAGATTTTTATTTCTTTTATAAGCTAAATAAACTCTTTCACTCAATAGTTTTTCCCACCCATAGTCAGAATCTGGATTGGCCGGATATGCTGTAGACTCTTCGCAATTTGGATTGTTAGAGTCCATCTGATTATGTTCTGGATATATACAAGCAGATGATGAATAAAAAACCTTTTTGATTTTTTTTTTAACACACACATCACAAACATGTAAATTAATAATAGCCGAATTATGTATTATATCGGCATCATTATTACCAGAAAAAACAAATTCGGCGCCTCCCATATCTGCAGCTAATTGATAAACTTCATCAATGGTATCATCTATTACAAGATTGACAGAACTATATTCACGTAAATCAGCAATAATAAATTCATCCGCGTCATTTTTTTTATATTCGTGTCTTTTTTGATCAACACCACGAACCCAATATCCTAACGATTTAAGATGTGTTACTAAGTGTCCTCCAATAAATCCACCTGCTCCTAATACTAAAACTTTTTTCATAATATAATTATTTTTTATTATATTTTTAAATATTTAACGTTAAATATTTAAAAATATAAAAAAATAATAATATAAACTGTTATATGAATAATATAACTGTTATTGGTATTGGTAAATTAGGATTAGGATTAGCGTTGCTTATTGAAAAAGCGGGTTACAATGTATTAGGAGTAGACATATCAGAAGATTATATAAAATCCTTGAATTCAAAAACTTTAAAAACCGAAGAACCTGGATATGAAAATCTTTTAAAAGAAAGCAAAAACTTTAGAGCTACTTTAGATTTCGCTGAAGGATTAAATCATTCTGATACTATTTTTATCATTGTTCAAACACCTAATTCGGGTGGTGATAAATTTTATGACCATTCTATTGTATCTAATCTCCTACAAAAAATAAATGAACATAAAGTTGTAAATAAAGATATTATAATTGGTTGTACCTTAATGCCAAAATATATAGATGAAGTTGGTAGTTATCTTCTCTCTGACTGTAAAAATACAACTGTATCATATAATCCAGAATTTATTGCACAGGGTGAAATTCTTAAAGGGTTCAGAAACCCGGATATGATTTTGATTGGAACAAATTCAGAAGAATTAGGAAATAAATTAAAAATTATTTATAATAAGATAGTAGAAAATCAACCAAAATACTGTATTATTTCACCATTAGAAGCAGAAATTACAAAAATTACAATAAACGGGTTTATTACAACGAAGTTATCTTTTGCAAATATGATTTCAGATGTATGTGATACTATTGGCGCAAATAAAGATATAGTGTTAGACTCAATTGGTAGCGATAGTAGAATAGGAAATAAATATTTTAGACCTGGTTATTCATTTGGTGGTCCATGTTTTCCAAGAGATACACGAGCATTGGCATTATTTGTAGATCAAAATAACATAAATAATGAATTATTATTATCTACAACCAAATATAATAATCTTCATATAGAATTTATGACACAACAATTATTAAATGAAAATAGACAAGAATATATAATCGAAAATGTATGCTATAAAGAAAATAGTAAAATACCAATAATTGAAGAAAGTGCAAAATTAAAAATAGCAAAAAAATTAGTAGAAAATGGCAAAAAAGTTACAATAAAAGATGAAATTCAATTAATAAATGAAGTTAAAAAAGAATATGGTAATATTTTTAATTATTTAATAGTTTAAATATAATATGAAAAATAATATTATATTTATATGACAGAAAATAAGGAAGCTAATAACGAAATATCAGCCATAAAAAATTATTGGAATGATAAAAAAGAAAGTTTTGTAATGTTTCATCAAGGGTGGACTGATATAATTTTATGTATAGGATTAATTTTTTATAATTTAGATAATTATAGTAATGTAGTTTTACTTATGAGAGAAGATAGTAAAGATATGATAGATTTTATTTTTAGAAATATAATAAATATTAATATTATCTATATTAATAAAAAATTATTAGATACAGATTATAAATATAAAGTAATAGCTGAGTATAAAAATAAAAATTTTGATATTAATTTATATGGAGCATCTTTAAATAAAAAAATTAATCATATACCTAATGATCTAGCAAATAAATATCATTTTTACAAAAGCTACTCAATTGATGAGAATTTATCTATCGAAAATTTCAAAATAGAAAGGAATTATGAATTAGAAGATAATAAATATAAAGATCTAATAAATAAAATAGGAGATAAATATGTTATAATTTTTGATGATAAAGATAGAAATTTATCAATTAATAAAAGTAAAATAATAAATAAAGATTTACCAAGATTTAATTTATGTAATTCAAGTAAAATATGTTTTGATTTAATAAAAATAATTGAAAATGCTGAAGAAATTCATTTTTTATCAACATTTTGGTCATTAATAATATATCAATTGCAAAAAAAATATAATTTATTTAATAAAAATAATATATATTTTCATGATTCGGTAAGAATTGGATATTATAGTTCATTATATGAAAATAATAATTGGATAATAGTTTAATTTGTTTTCATATCTTCTTTATTATATTTTTCACAACCATGATAATCATTTACCCACATTTCTCGTCCTTTATAGTAATTGTTATTTTGTAAGTAATCAAAATAATATATATTACTGTATAATATACTTTGATGTAATTGTGCTTCAGCTGTCCACCAAAATTTTATATCTTCTCTATAAAATTCTCCATATTTATTAAATAAATTTTTAACAAAAGTTTTAAAGTTATCTCCATTTGAAAAAAAACATGCGTCATTAATAGTTATTACAAATTTATCTTTTATTATTTTATTAAAATTATCCCTATTATTTAGATTATATTTTATTTGATCATAAGATGTATTATTTAATATATATTGACCACCTAAAAATTTTGTAGTTCTCCAGAATAAATAATTATTTATTCTATATTCATACTTAAAATAATCATCTTCTTGATCTATTTTGTCATAATATTTTTTTAAATTAATATAAGATTTTAATAAAATATCATTTTTATCAGAAAAATAATGATTTGGACCAAAATTATTATTTTTTAAATAAAAATCTAATCTGATCTTCATTATAAAATCATATTTAATATTATTTAAATTTTCGTATTTTTCAATTTCTCTTATTGCTAACATTAATTGAAAATATTGTTCAAAAGCACGTTTAGATGGTTTAAAAAAATTTGTATTTTTAAATGGAGCATGTTGTGATACATTATTATTATTTAAAATATTTTCTCTAATACATAAATTATAAAATTCTTTAAAATTATTAATAATGGTATTATTACATGTATTAGATAATTTATTGCATATTTTTTCATCATCACTACCTAAAATAGTATTTGCATATTTTACTTTATTTTTACCAATGTGGTTAACTATTAAATTATTAGTATTAATATCACTATTATTATATATAAATATATCTGTATTTTCATTATTTAAATTATAACATCTTATAGCATTATTAATTTCATCAATATTATATTTAATTTTACCAACAATTATGACTGCTATTTTCATTATATATATAAATATATATAATATATTTATTATATTAAACATATAATATATATATGATATATATTATATGTTCTGTAGAATTTGTAAAAATATAAAAACAGAAAACGTTATCTATTATGTAAATATATAGTATTTAAATTTTTTTTTTCAGTATAAAAATTATTATTATAAAAAATTACATTATTTAAAAATATAGCATTCATTTTATATATTTAATTAAAATTTATTTTTAATTAGATTTTACGTATAAAATTTTTATATAAATCTTCATTACAATCGGTTATATCTAACCATTCAAATTTATAAAAGTTATATGAATATATACTATATGCAATTTGAGAAGATAATATATCATTACCAATATCAAATATTTGTTTAGGTAAATTTAATACTTCTAAAATTTCATTAGATATATATTCAAGAACAAAATTTGTTGGATGATTATTAGTATTCATTAATTTCTTTTTTTTTAAATTTTCTAGAGAAAATAAATGTGTAATTTTTATAGTACAATATTTTTCTTTATTGCGTATTCTATTAATTGTTTCAAAATAATTTTTCTCAAATTCAAAATCTATTTTCATATCATCATATAATTTTAATACTTCATCATTATTATATATTTTTTTTAAATTTATTATTACGTCTTTATTTACTATTTTATTATTATCATAACTAGAACCCCCATCTATTTCTGCTGCTTGATTTGCATAAAATAATGGAAATAAACATGCAAAATATATATATGGAAATGAAATTTTTATACAATTCTCTTTTAAATATGATAAAATGTTATTTTCTATATTTTGAGTACTATATTTACCATATTTTTCATCTAATGGTTGATAAATAAATATATCTGCTTCATTCAAAATTTTAGTAGGAATATCTTTTTTATTCCATATTAATGAAAATGTTTCAATATATCTTATACTTTTAAAACTAAATTTAGTTTCTAATACTTTTTTTATTCCTATACCACCTTGACAATTAGTATAAAATACTAAATTTTTATCAATATACATAATAAATACTAATACTAATACTATTTATATATAAATAGTATTTATATATAAAAGTAAATGATATGATGTTATTTGTTCCAAAAAAGTATTTTAATATTATAGAATATATTAATATGGGTCATTCTACTTGGAATGAATTAGTTGGTGGTCAAGTTGGTGGTCATGTTCGTCATAAAACAAATATATTAACTTATGACGATTTTGATTGCATGATATATACTTATCATGATTCAAATAGTGAGGGTGATTGGAACCCTTTTTATTATACAGTTAATAGAAATCAGTGTACATATGAAAATTGGAAGGGTAACACTTTAGAATTATTTAATAAAAAAGATTATAATTATAGATTATTATAATTTATAAGGATGCCACCAACATTTATCAAAAAATTTTTGCCAATATAAATAGGTTTCATAGTCATCAGGTGTTCCCCAACAAATATAATTTTTTACTTGAAAAACCTTTACTTTTAATCCTGATTTAATATTTTGATTTAATACATCATCAACATAAAATTCATTATTGCTCCTAATATTTTCTTCATAATTTTTCTGTAAACCATCTATAAAATATTTTGCTTTTCTAAAAAACATTGTACCAATTATAACATGACTAGTTTTAATATCATGTACCCCTTCTATAAATTTCTTACATGATACATGTTTTACATAATTGTTTTCATCAACATCCATCCAAGCATACATATTAGGATTATTACTACTAGTAGGTTCATTTCTAAAACTCCACACAATAATATCATTATTTAAATCATCGACTAAATTTTGATATTCTTTAACATCATAATAAACACCATTATCACAAGCAGTAATTAAAATAGGTTTTTCTAAATTGATTTCACTTCTATTTAATGCTATTTCAGTTGTACATGCTTGTCCTTGTGTTACAGTATCAATACCAAATATTTTTGAATCGGGGTATGTCTCTCTAATTTTAGATTCCAAATTATAATTCTTAAGATGCTCATCTAAACAAATAAATACATTGTTTTTAGATTGTGGTAAACATTTAATTGCTTGAACAACCATTGGTAATCCATCAACATCTAATAATGGTTTTGGATCATTATAACCTTTTTTAGAAAAACGACTTCCATGACCAGCTAATGGTAAAATAGTTGTAGTATCATATTTATCAATAAATTTAGGTTGTTCATTTGTAACATTTTTAAAATATTCAGACCAACCTTTATAAATTTCAAGATCATATGGTGTCCCCCATTGTAACATATGTTCTATTTCAAAAATATTAACCTTTAAATTATCTTGAACTAATAAATTATATACCATACTAACATAATATTCATTTTTTACCTTAATTTTGAGATCCATTAATTTTTGAAAATATTTTTTCATAATAGCCCCAGTTTTAAAATAATATGTTCCATTTGATGCATATTCTGACATTTTATCATTTGTAAATGGTTGTTTTTCTTGTATAGCTTCCATCCATCTATTATCTTTTTGTTTTTCTTTTAAAAAAGCATAATTATCTGTTCCTAACATATGAGGATGAAATCCACGATAACAAGCAATTGAACCATCAGCATTTCTTAAACGATTATCTTTTAAAAAACTATCATAATTCCATGATGTTCCATAATCACAATAACTTACTATAATCTCTTGTTCATTATCTATTTTATCAAATATTAAACTTACAGCATGAACAGGTCCTTCTCTACCTTCTACAGGAACTTCATAAATTACACCGGATGGACATATATTAGTAAGAATTTCTTTCATATTGGTATTATTTAAATGCTCATTATTACATATAAAAATAAAATCATCTTTATCTTTATTGAATAAATTAATCACATGTTCAATGATTGGTTTATTATCAACATTTATTAGAGGCTTTGGAATATTATATCCAGCTTCTATAAATCTTTTACCTAATCCAGACATAGGAATAACAATACAAACCATTTATAATATAATATATTATATTATATATTATATATTTTTAACTCCATTTATTTATATTATAATATTTTGTACATATTATATCCAATTTAATATTATTACTCTTAAAATAATTACTATATTCTTCGATTTTTTCTGGTTGTTGTTGTAATTCAGGAGAGACAAAACATAATTTTAACCCATATTTTTTAAGGACTTTGTAATTTTCGACAGTTAATGGATTTTTAGTAAAACAATCGATCCATACCCAGTTAATTTTATCATGCATAATTAATACAGATTCTATACTTTCAAATTCGGAAAATCTTATAGCAATATTTTTCTCTCCTTCTTGAGATAATTTATAAATCATTGGAAAAGTAGAATCTAAAAAAAAATAATTAGTTATATTATATTTTTTTAATAATTCTAATATTTTATATTCTATTCTCTCACTTTTAATATTTAAAATAATGAATGAATGATTATATGATTTTAAAAAATTATCAAATAATTCACCCATTGTGAAGGGGTCATGATGTAAATATATATTTCCAGATAAATCATCTCTTAAATCAATTTCAATACCAAATGTATAAGGTATAGTTTTAAGCTCTTCTATTGTATTTATTCTATGACAACAAAATAAATTATTATTCATATAATAATTTAAATATAAACAAAAATTTATATTTAAATTATTATATGTATATACAATTATTTAAAACATTAGCTATTTATAAAAATATATTTGAAAAAGATATTAATGGAAGAGAGATTAATATTTATAAATTAAAAGATAGTATAGCAACAGGACATTCTTTATTTTATCCGGATATACTATTAAAATCAGAAAATAAACTAATTCTACCATTATTAGAAAGAACAATGTCTTTAAAATGTAATACAATTTATGAAAAAACAAATATGGAATATGATTATATTTCAGTAGAAAATTATAAAAAATATTATGAGCCTATATTTTTTTTTATTTATAATACAGATAATTATTTTCATTTTTTATATGACTCTCTACCATATTTAATTTCTTATTTGGAATTAAAAAAAGAAATAAATAATTTAAAACTGTTAATGCAATATCCAAATCAATCTAAAAATACTTTTTATAAATTTGTTTATGAAATGTTAGAATTATTGAATATAAATAAAAATGATATTATATTAGTTGACCCCAATACAATTTATAGTGAAATTTATATATCAACATCATATACACATGATATTGATTCTAATTTACCTCCTAGACAAGAAATTTATGATTTATATAAAACATTGGTAAATAATGTAAAAATGAATTTTTCTTTAAAAGAAACACCAAAAAAAATATATGTTTCCAGAAGAACATGGTTACATAATGATTATTCAAATATTGGAACCAATTATACATGCAGAAGAAAATTTTGTAATGAAGATGAATTTGTTGAGAAGTTATTAAATGAAGATTATGTTGAAGTTTTTACAGAAAAATTATCTACTATTGAAAAAATTTTATATTTTTCTAATGCTACACATGTCATTGGTGCAATTGGTGGTGGAATATCAAATGTTTTATTCAGTAACTCAAATTTGTATTTAGAAGCAATAATTTCTCCAACATTTTTAGATGTAAATGCTAGATTTAAATATAGTTTGGAAAAAGTAAATGTAAATTATAATTATAATACAAAACATATTGAAACAAATGAATTTAAAACATATATGAGAGTTATCACAAATGATAAAAGAATAGTGGGAGAAATAGAAAAAATAACTAATAATAAATTATTAGTTTCATATACAGATGGATCTAATACAGGATGGAATTCTGAAAATATCTATAAAAAAATAGAATTATATAAAAAAGATGTTAATAAATTAGATAATGGATTAAATTCTCCTTGGGAATTAATTATTAATTGATTGTCTATATTTTTCTGAATCCCAATTATTTAAAAAATTAATTTCTTCTTTACATAAGTAATTAATTTCTAATTTTTTATTATCTAAAATATATAAATTTGCTATTAAAACATCTTCTATTTCATTACATTTATTTAATGTATTTGAAATAATAAAAAGATTTTTATTATATATAATAACTTTTGGTAACATATTATATAAATTTTTATAATTGCTTATTTCTACATCTTTTAATTCATTTAAAAATAAACAGTTTTCTCCACAATATATTAACATATCTGGAAAAGTAATTCCACTTTTAAAAATATTAATATTAGATTCTATATATTTTTCAATAATTATGTTATCTGTTTTTTTTATAGTTATTTTTTCTGTAGTAAATTTTTTAATTAAGCTAGATAGAGTATTTATTATATTATAATCAAATAAATCACAATAAATATTATTATTTAATAAATATTTTTTGCAAACATCTATAATATATTCTAATGTTGTATTAATATAATCATAATTATTATTAGATATAATTATACCATGATTTAATAAAAATATTATATTATATTTTTTATTACACTTATATATTTTATTTGATAATTTAAATCCTGGTGTAATATAATCTATAATTAGAGATTCTGGAAATAATTTTTGTATTATATTTTTTGCATTTTTTAATACTAATATTTTATTTATAACTAATGGATGTAAATGTATAGTATATTTAAATAATAAACAGTGCATATATGTTTCAATTGATGGTTTAGGATTTATAATATAATTATATTTATCAATATCATTATTTATATTATTACTTATATCATTATATAAATCATCATTTCTAATTATTGAATAACCCGAATTAACAGATATATTATTAAGAGAAATTCCAGATGATTTAATAAATAATAAATCATCAATTTTAAAAGATGTATTACCTCCACCAGCTTGAACTAAATCAAATCTTTCTCCCAATTTATTTGAGAATAAAACAAATAAATTTAATTCATTATATATTTCTTGAAATTTATTTAATAAAATATTAAAATTATTGAATGCAATATAATTATTATATTTTTTAAATTCGAAGTTTTTATTAAAATAAAATGAAAAAATATTTATATTTTTTGCTCCCATTATATCTTTTTCATAATTATCCCCTATCATAATTGTATTACTTTTATTTGTATTTAATTTATCTAATATTGTTAAAAACATTTGTTTACTAGGTTTTTCAATACCGACCTCTTCACTAGATACTATAGTATCTATATATTCAAGAATATTAAGATATTTAAGTTTAAGAATTTGATATTCTAATTCAAAGTCTGTCAAAATTCCTATTTTAATATTATTTTGTTTATTAAATTTAATAAAATCAATTACTGAATCATAAGGTTTAATATTCGAATAAAAAGTATCCCAATATATTTTATTAATATTATAAACTTCATTATATGTAATTTTTAAGGTTTCACATAGTTGTTTTATATATATATTTCTATTATGACATGAAGCAGTATTATTTAATTCATATTTTAATGTTTTACCGATATTTATATAAGTATATGATATATAGGCTAAATCATAATTATATTTATTTTTTACGTAATCAAACATACTATTAATTGCTAATTTATTACAATAATCATAATCATATAAAGTATTGTCTAAATCAAAAATTAATGCTTTATAGAACATTATAAATATTTATTATAATTATTTAAACTATAATTATAATAAATATTTATAAATTATAATTTTTGATTATTAACAAAATAATTTCAAATATTTTTATATGATCATCAAATTTAAGATATACAAAATTATTCTTATAGTTAATTGAATAATTATAATTAATTAACATCTTAATAATTTTTTCTATATTAATATTATTATTATTTAAACCTAATTTATATTTAATATTTTCATTAAATTCTTGATTTATATTTATTTTGCTAATATCTATATGATTATCAATATAATAATAAATATGTATATCAGATTTATATTTTTGCGGAAGAATATATTTTATATAATCATTTTTTCTAGCATCAATAGAATCTAAAATATCTTTTACACTTTTATTTCTTTTTTTAGAATCTCTTAAAATCTTCCAAGCTACTCTAAGATTTTCTTCAACTTCCATGAATATTTTTAAATTAAGTATACTATTATCATTATATAAAGTATGTAATCCAGTTATAATAAAATTATCAGTAGATTTAATACAATTTAAATCTGTAAATTTACCAGTTGAATGATCATAATCAACTTGATAAATATCATTTCCTAAAAATATATCAAAAACATCATTTTGCATTTTAGTAATATAATTTGCTTCTAAATTTAAATGACTATATTTTTTCCAATTATCTGAATTTCTTTCCCACTTATGATACCTATCACATTCTAAAATAAATGAATTATTAATATTTTCTTTTATATATTGTGATAGTAAAGATTTACCAGTTGAAGAGTCTCCACAAATAGCAATAGTATTACATTTCGATAATATTACAATAAACGATATATCTACACATTTATAATTAATATTATATTTATTTAAATAATTATATAAAATATTTTCATTAGATAAAATAGTATTATTATTATAATTATGATTAACTATTAAATTGTCTATATAATTAAAATAATCAAAATATTTATCCATTAATTCGGAGTTACCATATGCTAATATATCACATATATATTTATCTTCTTTATCTAATTTTTTATGATCAATTAACGAATTTGTTGGAATGATAATATTATTATTAATTAAATTATAATCAAGTTTTTCATATAAATGTAAATCTGGTCTAATTTTAACTACTATATTATATTCTATATTTTCTGATTTAGAAATCATATTTTTATTTTGATTTAAAAGATAAAATTTATAATTAGCATTTTTTATATTATTTAAATGTTTATTTTCTGAAAAAAGTATATTTTTTTCTTGAATAATAAGTTTTGGATTTAACTTATCAATAATATTATTAATATCTATTTTTTCTTTACTATATTTATCATTATTTTCATCAATTGTTAGATGAATAAATATATCAAAATCATAATTTTGAATTATAAAATTATAAATTTTTTCAATATTTAATTTTATACTTCTTAAATATCCAGCTATTAAAAGGGCATTTTTCATAATTATATTTATAAATATAATTATATTAAACATTTAAATTTAAATATATATAAAAATATAATTATGAAAAAAATAATAGTATTTTCATTATGGGGTAATATACCATGTTATACAGTTGGGGCAATAAAAAATGCACTATTAGCTAAAAAATACTTTTCAGATTGGATTTGTAGATATTATTATGATAATACTGTACCTAATGAAATTATTAAAAAATTAAATTCATATGATAATATTGAACTAGTATTTGTAGAAAAACCATCTGGCGCAACTCATTGGAAACAACCGGGGCAATTTGGTATGTTATGGAAATTTTATGCTTTTAACGATGATGATGTAGAAATATGGATGTCTCGTGATACTGATTCAAGAATTTCTCCTTATGAAAAAAAATATATAGATGAATTTATAAATTCTGATAAAATTATACATAGTTTTAGAAATGAAGGTGAACCTTTAATTAGAGGTGGTATGACATCTTTTAAAAATTATAGTTTAATAAATAATAATTATAGAGATAATAGAATTATAAATAAAAAAAAATTAGATATAAAAGAAATGATGAATTATATAAATCAAGATAATACACCATTTTATAGTGATGAAATTTTTTTAAAAGATAAATTACTTCCAATATATAAAAATTATTACTCTTATAATTTAAGAAATGATAATAGTATTAAATTTCCTAAAGATTGTGGTCCTTATGTTGGAGCTGTTGTAGATGAAAATGATTACTTTTACAATAAAAATAATAATACAATTCTAGTTAATAATAAATGGATTAAAAAATAGTTACTTATTTGCTAAAAAATTTTTATCAATAATTATTAATTATTAATTATATTCCATAAAAAAAATCTTGCTATCGGTTCTGATGTAAAATATTTTATAGCATTACCATAACATTCTTTTCTTTTTTGTTCTAAAATTGTAGGATTTTTTAATAATTTTTCACATTGTTCAATCATTTGATCATAATTTTCATGTTCAAATTCACATATATCACAAAGTTCTTGAAGAGGGTATTGTGAATTATCAAAATCAGGTTGTTTATGAAATAATATTAAACAACCACTGGCTAATGCTTCATATGGTCTTTTTGATTCCCAACCAGGTGCATTATATTTATCAACTGGTGGAGATATTAATATTTTTCCATTATTTAATATATCATAATAATTTTTATTCATATTCCATCTATGCCAACTATGAATATTTTTATCATTATTACATAAATTACTAATAGTATTGTTATAAATATCCTTATTACCATAAATTCTAGAATTAAAAATTTTATAAGTAGTTTTTAAATTATTTAAAATATTCGTTATTTTTCCTCTGTAATAATGAACTGTTCCAGGAATATTTATAATATCATGCTCGCGTTTATTGCAATTTAAATTTTTATTATATTTTAAATATTGTTCATGTATTCCAAATGGTAAATAAATACATTCTTTATTAATTTTATATTTTTGACTCATAAAAACTTTATCTGGTTTGTAATTACCAATAGTGTCCATCCATCTGTAAGGTGACAATTCCATATCTTTTATTTCTTCAGAAGGATTGAATTTGTAGTTTTTACAATTATTTATATATTTTACTTTCCAATCACTAATAGTATTACCATGAATTCTGTCATCACCATCAATTAATATATATGGAACTTTGTTGTTAAATTTATTATATAATGACCATCGTGTTCCCCAATGTAAATTACTCATAATAAAATCAATATTGTTTTCTATATTATCTAAATTACTAATTATAGTATTACAAAACCAAGAATTTATGTTTCTCTTTTTATAAACCAAAATTTCAAATCCTATTTTATTTAAACCTTCAATTATACATATTGTAGCAGAATCATATGATTCAGAACCTATAAATAATACTCTCTTATGTTTAAATTTCTCTTCTATATTTTCTGTTTTTTTATAAGTATCTTCTAATATTCCCATTTAGATTTATATAATAAATATACTTAAATATTAATATTTATTAATAAAATATTATGCCAATTCCATATCAATTAATAACAAAATATAATCAAAATAAAATATGTATTGAAACAGGGACATTTAAAGGTGAAGGTATTGGTAGATTTTTACAAAGTAATATGTTTGATAAAATATATTCTATAGATATTAATGAAACTTATGTTGAACGTGCAAAACAAATATATAGAAATTATTCTAATGTTAATGTTATATGTGGTGATAGTGGAGTAATATTAGAAGATATTATTAAAGATATTGAAGAACCAATTACTTTTTGGTTAGATGCTCATCATTGTGGTAGTGATAGTGGATGTTCCGATAAATATATATCGCCGGTGCAACATGAATTAGAACTTATTAAAAATCATCCATTAGCACATAAACATATAATAATGATAGATGATATAAATTATTTTTCTGAATCAAATATTGAAATTAATAAAAAACGTCATCCCACTAAAGAACCTGGTTATATATTAAAGAGTGAATTAATAGATAAATTAAAATCTATTAATGAAAATATTAACATAGAATTTTTGAATATTGAAAATGGAATATGTGTAGCTTATCCATAAATATTGTATAATTATTATTTATATATAAAAGTTAATATACATATTTTTATATATAATGATTCATAATTGTGCAAATATTTTTAATACGCATTTAACTAATAATGTATTATTTATAAAACAAAACGAAATATCATATATTAAAAATAAGGATAAAAATAAATTTAGATATTATAAATTTAATAATATTGATGAAATATCTAATTTTTCAGACTCTATTCACATTAACGGAACAACACTTCGTTTTGAAATATTATCTAACAATATACATCATTTTATGTATGATATTTTCTTTCATTTTATGCATTTTATAGAATCTTCACAAAAAAATAATTTTAAAATAAATAATTTGCTTATTAATTTAATCCATGTAGACCCTCATAAACGAGAACAATTAACTCAAATACGACCATCGAATGAATCGATTAATATTATAGGAAAAAAGATATTGGAAGATTCTGGTGGAAAATATTATGAATCCTCTATTCACTGGTGTAATTCAGTTTTTCTAGCATATATAAATGACTTAAATTTAAATATTATATATCAAGATGTTGATAAATTATACACTTTTGAAAATTTATATATTATCGGCGAAGACCGAGGATTAAGATATCCACAATATGCTAATATATTAAAAGATAAAGTTCATAAATTTATAAAATATACTCCAAATCTAGAATTTGATATTTTAATTTATGATAGATTAGATGCAGGCAGGCGTATAATATTAAATGCAAATGAAATATCTCATTTTTTAATAAAACAAAATTATCGAGTTAAAATAATTAATAGTTTAACAAATTTATCTTTTAAAGAACAAATAAATACATTGAATAATTGTAAAGTTTTAATAATACCCACTGGTGCCAATATGTCAAATATTATTTTAATGAATAGAAACATAATTATTTTAGAAATAGATTCAAGAAATAGTTGGCCAAAAATGTTTGGTACCAATAGATTATTTAATAATTATTATTATCCAAAATTTAAATTAGTATTTAATAATAAAAGAGGAGGTTTTTATGGCTCTGCACAAAGTGGTGGTCAAGGTAGTAGTATAGATGATAATTTTGAAGTAGATATTAATGATGTTATAAAATATTTAAAAGATAAGTTATAACTTATATAAATGTTAATAATATCAGAAAAATTTGGACGATTAGGTAATAATATTTATCAACTTTTAAATATATTATTACAAGCAGAAGAGAGAAATGATAATGTTAATTTACAACAATTATATTACTTAATTCCTATTATAAATATTCAAGAAGTTGAAAAACTTTTTAATAGCACACATGAAAATAAAGGAGAAGTAATTAGAGACCATTTTATGCCCAAAGACTTACACTTAATAGAAAAGCGAACAGTTAATATAGAAAAATTCTTTGAAATATCAAAAAAATATATTTATCCTAATTTTAACTGTAATATTTCCCCTTTAAATGAAAATATATGTTTAATTCATATGCGTTCGGGTGATATATTTTCTAATGGAGGAGGACATCCATCATATATTCAACCACCTTTAAATTATTATAAAAAAATAATAGATGATAATTTTGATAAATATGAAAAATTTATATTAATATCGGAACCCGATTATAAAAATCCTTGTATTAAACTATTAGAAAATTATCGTGAAAAGGTATCAATAAATTCTGGTAATATTTTTCAAGATTATAATATGTTGTTGAAAACACAATCAATAATATTAAGTAGAAGTAGTTTTTCAGATTCTACTATATTTTTAAATCCAAATATTAAAAATATATATTTTTGGAATTATGGTCATAATCTTTGTGATATAAGTATTGTTCCCGAACATATAAGTGTTATAAGATATCATTTATTAAAAAAATATATAAATATGGGAGAATGGAAATGTCAACCTCAACAATTAAAATTAATGGTAGATTTTGAAAAAAAGAATATTGAAAAAATAATATAATTGTTATAATAATATTGTATTAATTAAGTAATTTAATAATACAATATATAAATAGTAAATAATATATATAAATAGTAAATAATATATACCTATATGAAGCTAGTTATATTTACGACATGTAAACCATTTATAGGTGATGATGCATGGAGACAAGAACAAGCTATTAAATCATGGACATTATTAGAAGGTATTGAAAAAAAAATTATTATCTTGGGCAATGATGAAGGTACAAAAGAAATTAGTGATAAATATAATTTAATACATGAACCAGATATTAGAACACTACAAGGTATTCCATATTTGTATGATATGTTTTTAATAGCAAATAATTATGCAAATGATGATGATGATGTTATGTTATGGACAAATTCAGATATGATATATTTTCAAGATATGATAGATAATATTTTGAGTTTTAAAAAATATAAACCTAATGAAAAAAATTATTTATTAGTGGGTGGTCGTATAGATTGGTATAATCCAAAAATATTAGAAAAATTAGATAAACAATATTTTTATAATAATATTAATTTAAATAATAAATTTACAGGTTCTGATATATGCTTTGTAGAATCTAAAAAATTTGAATGCTGCAATCACCCACTTTGTGGAATAGATTATGTTATACATAGTAAAAGCACTTTTTTAAATAATATTGATAAAAATTTAGTAATTGCAGGAACAAGACATGATATGATAATGTTAGGTATAGGTATTAATAAAAAATATTTTACATGTGATATTACTTCTACATGTCCTGTAATACATCAAAACCATGGCTATAATTATATAAGTAAACAAAATTTGACTATATTAAAAACTAATAATTATAAATGCGCTGGTAATCAAAGATGGATTCATGAATCACCATTTAAAAGTATAGTTTCAAATAATACAATAAAATTTGTTTTAAAGAATTAAATTTCTCCCATTTTAAAGTTTCAAGGGTGTAATAGAATATTATTATTAAATTAATTTATAGATTTAATTTAATAATTTTTAAAGTTCCAAACTGACTACATTTTTATCGCTCTTTTGACGGCGTTTGCTTCTTGATGGTTGTTTTGCGTTTGATATTTCTTTTAATTCTT
>MDTB01208832.1_pt1 | contig 20308 bp, 18 predicted proteins | sample 811161 | NCBI WGS metagenome assembly MDTB01 (sample SAMN05326650, study PRJNA326480) | marine metagenome | isolation source: seawater | place: Mediterranean Sea | collected 2009 | reverse complement strand
GTTAATTAATTCTATGGAAGGCAAATTAAAAGCATCAACAGATTTTCTTATATATTCAAACTGTGGTACCAAATCATCAGGTGCCTCGGATCTGTTGGCTTTATAATCTTTGTAAATTTCATTTCTAAAATTTTTTCTTGCTGAGTCAAAAATTACAGCAAAGTGTGAAGGTTTGTGTTCTGAGTCATCAGATCTTGAATCTTCTAAAAGTTTAAAAAGCATTGAACAAAATCCACTAACAGCTCCTGTTGGCAAACCATCACTTTTTCTTGAGAGTGGAGGTAAAGCATAATAAGCTCTGAATATGTATCCTGAACCATCAATTAGATAAAAGTGGTCAGTTTCTTTTAAATTACCCATTAATTTATAATACCTTAATTTTTTTCGTGTTATAATTAAATTTACTATGGATAAAATTGCGCTAACTGTTGAAAATTTAAGCAAAGTTTACATAAAAAATAACAGTCATAATTCACCTTTAAGAGCGTTAAATAGTTTAAGCTTTAATGTAAAACAAGGAGAAATATTTGGAATCCTAGGACCTAATGGTGCAGGCAAAACTACCTTTTTAAGTATTCTTTCTGGAACTGTAGTTAAAACAGACGGCTTTGTGGAAGTTTGGGGTTTCAATTTGGATAAAAATCCTAGACAAGTCAGGGCATCAATTGGAATAGTTCCTCAAGAAGTAAATTTAGATGCCTTTTTTAGTCCTAGAAAATTATTAGAACTTCAGGCTGGACTTTATGGTGTTACAGATAAAAACAGAATAACAGACACAATCTTAAAAATTGTTTCTCTTCAGGATCAAGCTGAACAATATTCCCGAAATTTATCAGGAGGTATGAAAAGGAGATTGATGATCGCTAAAGCCATGGTACATCAGCCGCCAATATTAGTATTGGACGAACCAACAGCAGGAGTTGATGTTGAGTTAAGAAAAAATCTTTGGGAGAACGTTAAGATATTAAATAAATTGGGAGTAACTATAATACTAACTACTCATTATCTTTTTGAGGCAGAAGAAATGTGTGATCGAATTGCAATCTTAAATAAGGGGAATTTAGTAGCTCTAGATACAACACAAAAACTTTTAGATAGAATTCAAACAAAAAAAGTAACATTTAAAGTAAAAGGAATTAAAAATGGAAATTTGCAAATTGATTACAATGAGGAGCTACAAGGAATTAAATTTATAATTAATAAAAATAAAACAATAACAACCGAATATGAAAAAAAACTTTTTAAATTCAATCAAATATTAGACATACTCAAAATGAACGGTTTGGAGATAATAGATATATCGACAAATGATGCTGATTTAGAGGATGTTTTTGTTCAACTAACAAATAGCTAGATTTTAAAAAGAAAAGTAAATATAAATAGTAATAATGGAATTAACTAAAACAATTACAGACATTAAATTTATCAAAAGAACAATTATTGTTTTAATTGGAACTTTTATTTTGGCCTTATCTGCAAGATTGCAAACTCCCTTGGCTCCTGTTCCTGCAACCATGCAAACTTTTGCTGTTTTATTTTTGGGAATTACGCTAGGTTATAAGCTAGCATTTATAAGTGTTCTTATTTATTTGATACAAGGTGCTTTAGGTTTGCCAGTATTTGCTGCTGGGGGTGGAATAATTTACTTTACTGGTCCAACCAGTGGTTATCTTTTTGGTTTTTTATTAGGAGCTTTTTTCTCAGGTAAAATTCGACCAAATCAAGATTCTGCTATTGTTTTTTTTAAACTTTTATTTTCTGTAAGTTTTATATACTTGTTTGGTATTATTTGGTTATGGTTTTTTAAAGGTTTGTCCACAAACTTTAATGAAATTTTTGTAATTGGTGCTAAACCTTTCCTTTTGATAGAATTATATAAACTTTTAATTTTAGCAGTTTTGTCTAATTTGATTTTTAAGATAAGGCCTTTTATCTAGGCGATCTTTTTGAAAGTATTCTCTGCAGAGTTCTTCTGTGCATTTTCAACCTACGGGCGGTTTCTGATACATTTCTATTACAGAGTTCAAATACCCTGTGTATGTGTTCCCACTTTACTCTATCGGCTGACATTGGGTTTTCGGGAGGTTTTGCCTTTGATTCTGGATGAGCTAAAAGTGAGGCTTCTACATCGTCAGCATCAACTGGTTTAGCTATATAGTCAATGGCACCAGCTTTAACCGCAGCTACCGCTGTGGGCAAATTTCCATAACCTGTTAGCATAACTATTCGGCTATCACTTTTGATCTTAGAAAGAGATTTTACTACATCAAGACCATTACCATCTTCTAATCTTAGATCAATTAAGGCAAATTTAGGGGGTGTTTTGCTTACAATATTAAGTCCTTCTTGAACAGTTTTAGCAGTTTTTACTGAAAAACCCTTTTTTTCCATAGCTCTTGCCAATCTCTCTCTGAGAGGGTCATCATCGTCTAGTATCATCAGTGATCTGTCCTCGAAATCACCGATTTTAAGACTTGGTAAAGATTTGTTCAAACTCTTCATAAGAATTTATATGGGTATAAAAAAAAAAATTGCAAACATATTATTGAATTATTTTCTTTACACTTTTATGAAAATACCTTAAATGCCGAGAAATAAGGTTTTTTATAAATTTTTTTGAAAACCTTGCTGTGTAAACAAATGAGGGACACATGAAATGCGAAAATTTAAAAGCGTTGAAGAGTTAATTAACACTTTAAAACCGGATTATCCGGTGTACTGTATTAGGCCCGACTCCATAAAGAAGTCAGTGGATTTTTTCAAAAATAAATTTCCAGGAACAGTCCTTTACGCGGTTAAAACAAATCCTCACGAAAAAGTTTTAAAATCAATAATATCAAATGGAATTGATAGTTTTGATGTTGCATCTTTAAATGAAATCCAATTAATAAAAAAGATAATGCCTAGTGCTAAACTCTATTTTATGCATACGATAAAAAGTAGAGAAAGTATTTTTGAATCATATTTTAATTATGGTGTAAGAAATTTTGCATTAGACTCTAAAGATGAATTAATGAAAATTTTAGAAATTACAAAGAGAGCAAAAGATTTAAATTTATATGTAAGAATATCAACCTCAAACGAACACGCTGAAATCGATTTATCAAGAAAATTTGGTGCTTCTCCCAGTGAAGCTTTAGGATTAGTAAGGTTGTGTAAAGAACATGGTAGGAAAATCGGTATTAGCTTTCATGTAGGTTCTCAATGTATGCATAAAGTCTCGTTTTCTAAAGCTATCAATGAAATAGGTAATATTATTAAAAAGACAAAAATTATTCCTGACACTATAAATGTTGGAGGTGGTTTTCCTTCGATATATCCTGATTTACGGCCAGAGTCTTTGGAGAGCTACATTGAAGAAATAAAGAAAGCTTTAAAAAATTTAAAATTATCTAAAATTCCAAAAATCTTGTGTGAACCAGGTAGGGCCCTAGTTGCAGAAAGTGGATCAACAGTTGTAAAAGTTAATTTGAGAAAAAAACAAAAGCTCTATATAAATGATGGGACTTACGGAACTTTGTTTGATGCAGGTGTTCCTAATTTTATTCTTCCTACCCGAATGATCCAAAATGGAAGAGTTCAATCAAAAAAACAAACAGCTTTTAATTTATATGGTCCAACTTGCGACAGTCTAGACTACATGAAAGGTCCTTTTTTGCTTCCAAATAATATTAAAGAAGGAGATTATTTGGAGTTAGGTCAACTAGGTTCTTATGGTCTTACATTTAGAACAAAATTCAACGGATTCTATTCTAATCAAATCTTTGAGCTTAGTGACAAGCCAATTATGTCAATGTACGACAACTCTAGTAAGTTGGATTACTTAGTTGCATAATGAAACAGAAAAATAGTCCTAAAATAGGACATAATAAAAATTCCTTTTTAAAATCCCCAGTTGAGCATATTGATATAACATCATTTGATGCAAGAAAAATTATTGACTCAATGGGTAAAATGTCTTTCACATCAAGAGACACCTCAGAAGCTTCCAAAATTTTTAATGAAATGATTAAAGATAAAGATTGTACAATATTTCTAACTTTAGCTGGATCAACTTCTGCTGCTGGTTGTATGAAAATATATGCTGATTTAGTCAAATATAATATGGTCGATGCTATAGTGGCTACAGGAGCATCAATAATAGATATGGATTTTTTTGAGGCTTTAGGATTTAAACACTACCAAGGCTCCCAATTTCAAAATGACACTGTTTTAAGAGAAAATTATATAGATCGTATATACGATACTTACATAGATGAAGAGGAGCTGCAGGCTTGTGACAAAAAAATCTGTGAGATAGCAAACAAATTAAAGCCCAAAGCTTATACTTCTAGAGAATTTATAAGAGAATTGGGTAAATATTTGAAAGAAAATTCAAAAAAGAAAAATTCTTTAATTCAATTAGCTTACGAAAATGATGTTCCTATTTTTTGCCCTGCCTTTACTGACAGTTCTGCAGGATTTGGTTTAGTAATGCATCAAGAACAGAATCCACAAAATCATTTAACTATAGATTCTATTAAAGAGTTTAGAGAATTGACCGAAATTAAATTACAATCGAAAGAGTCAGGGCTTTTTATGATTGGAGGAGGTGTCCCGAAAAATTTCGTTCAAGATACAGTGGTTTGTGCTGAACTTTTAGGAAAAGAAGTTAATATGCATAAATATGCTATTCAAATTACAGTTGCCGACACAAGAGATGGTGCTTGCAGCAGTTCTACTTTAAAAGAGGCCAGTTCTTGGGGTAAGGTTGATACAACAAAAGAACAGATGGTTTTTGCTGAAGCAACTAGTGTGCTTCCTTTAATAGCTAGTGACGCATATCACAGAAAAAATTGGGAAAATAGAAAAAAAAGAAGTTTGCAAAAAATTTTTTATTAAATGAAATACCTTAGCCAAAAAAAAGGGTTTTTGGGTTACGAAGCTTCCGTTACACAAAAAAGTAAAGTCATTATAATTCCATTTGGTATGGAAAAAACTGTGAGTTATGGCAAGGGCACAAAGAACGGGCCTAAAGAAATAATTAAAGCTTCTCATCAGGTCGAGTTGTATGATGAAGAATTTAATTGTGAACCTTACAAAAAAATTGGAATTAAAACACTACGACCTTTAAAAATAAATAAAAATATTACAAAAGCACTAAAAACATTATCTGATATTAACAGTAAAGTTTTAAAAAATAAGCAGTTTCCCATGACACTTGGTGGTGAACATTCGATTACACCTGGTTGTATTTCTGCCTTTACTAAGAAATTTAAAAAAATTTGTATTTTACACTTTGATGCCCATGCTGATCTTAGGGAAAGTTACAATGGAGAGAAATTTTCACATGCGTCTGCCATAAAAAGATGTTTGGATAATAAAAATGTTTCAGTTGTTTCGTTTGGAATAAGAAATATTTCTAAGTTTGAGATTCCCTTTTTAAAAATGAATAAATCTAGAATAAATATTTTTTGGGCAAAAGACAAAAATAAATGGGACATGAACAAGTTTAAAAAATTGATAAAAAATAAAACTGTTTATTTAACTTTTGATGTAGATGGATTCGACTCAAGTATTATGCCTGCAACTGGTACCCCTGAACCAGGAGGATTGTTTTGGGATGAAACTTTAAATATAATTAAAATAGCCTCTCAAAACTCAAATATAGTTGGTGCGGATATAAATGAACTGTCACCTATTAAAGGGTTCGATTCATATAATTTTTTAGTAGCTAAATTAGCTTACAAAATTTTAACATATAAATTCTTAAATTCTTAAATCTTCAGCGCGCCATGAAATACTAACTTCGGCTCCGCTACTATTATTCTTATTGTAGAATTTTAGTTTTGCACCACTTCTCTCTAAAAGAGTTTTCCCTAAAAAAGTTCCTAGGCCTAAACCGGAAAAATTTTTAACATCAATTGATTTTGATGTTATATAAGGTTCTCCTACTAAAGGAAGAATATCCTCTGGAAAACCTGGTCCATCATCCTCTATGATTATTTCAATATTATTAAAATTGCTTTTTAAATGTATATTAATATTATTTTTAGCGAATTTTACTGCATTTCCAATGAAATTTCTTAAACCATAAATAGTTTCTGCATTTCTTTTTAAATTTATTTTATTTTTGTCATCATCGGTAATTAAATCAATATTTTTTTTAGAAGATTCTTCGAAATTTTCTATTATTTCATTTAACAAATCTTCAAACTTAGTTGAACTGAAAAACTTATCCTCTACAATTTTCTTTTGAGAAATTTGTTTTAGAATTTCGCTGCATCTCTTAGTTTGGCTTATAAGTAAATCTAGATCTTTAGTGTGTTTTGAATTTTTGCCTATTTCTTTTTTTAACTCCCCTGCGACTACTGATATTGTAGCTAATGGCGTGCCTAGTGAATGAGCAGCAGCAGCGGCCTGTCCTCCTAAAGATTCTAATTCGTATTCTTTAGCTATTATTTGTTCAAGTTTAGTAACCGCTTCAGATCTTTTTTTTGACTCCCCAGAAAATCGAATTCCAAAATAACTCAAAAAAACTAAACCAATTATAATTGAGATAAAAAAACCAAATAAATAGTAAGCTGGAAAAGTAAAGTCATTTTCGTGAATACCTGGTAAAGGATAATGAAAGATCGTTAATAAAAATAAACAGATTAAAGTTAAAATACTTAACAATGTAGTTGTCAAATTATTTAACAAAGTAGATGAAACTATTGCCGGTATTATTAGTAATATTGAGAAGGGATTAGATATACCTCCCGTAAAATACAGCAAAATAGAAAGTTGAAACAAATCATACGTTAAAAATTTAAAAGAAATCAAATCTTTTATTTGAATTTCTTTAATTCGAAACTGTAAATAAAAATTAGTTATTACTCCTATTAAAATAATTACGTGTGATTCGATTACTGGAAAATCTAATTTTAAAACATAATATACAATATTAACTGCAATTAATTGTCCGATTATTGCAATCCATCTAAGAGTAACAAGAGTTCTTTTATCTAATTGTAAATTTTTTTCTATCTTAAACAAAGTAGAAAATTTCATATAGAAACTATATATCTAAATTTGCAACATCCAAAGCATTACTAGTAATGAAATCTTTTCTAGGACCAACTTCATCTCCCATCAAGATTTGTATAATCTTTTGATCTTGTATAGATTTATCTTTTAAACCTTTTGTATACTGGACTTTGAGCAAAGTTCTATTTTCAGGATTGAGGGTTGTTTGCCAAAGTTCTTCCGGGTTCATTTCACCTAAGCCTTTAAACCTTTGTATTGATATTTTTTTTCTTTGTTCTTCCATAAAACGAACAAATTCTTTAGAGTTTCTCTTTAATTTTTTTGCGTCTTTACCAGAATTTTTAATAATATGTTCTTCCAATGACTTTTCATCCTTTATGTATATAACTTTAGAGCCCTTAGTAATTTTAAACAGAGGAGGTTGTGCTAAAAAAAGATTTCCATTCTCGATAAGTTGATTAAATGGATAATTATTAAAAAATGTCAATAAAAGTGTTCTGATGTGAGAGCCATCAACATCTGCATCGGTCATGATTATTATCTTTTCATATCTTAGGTTTTCTAAATCAAAATCTTTGGAGCCGGTACCAAGAGCATTTATTAAAGTTACTATTTCACTTGAAGACATCATTTTTGCCAAGGCTCTTGTGGCATAATCACCGTTAGACCCATTTTTTTTACTATTATTATTTACATAAGTGTTTAAAATTTTTCCCCTCAGAGGAAGTACAGCTTGGTATTCTCTCATTCTTCCTTGTTTTGCAGAACCTCCTGCAGAATCTCCCTCAACAATAAATAATTCTGTCCCATCTTTTTTTGAGATTTGGCAATCTGCTAATTTACCAGGAAGACCTGTAAGTTCAAAAGTACCCTTACGTCTAACGCTGTCCCTTGCCTTCCTAGCTACATCCCTAGCTACTGCTGCTTGGGTTATCTTTTCAAGAACATTTCTTGTAACTGAAGGGTTTTGATCAAACCAAGTTGAAATTTTATCACTAATTATATTTTCAACAATAAGTCTTATTTCAGAAGACACAAGCTTATCTTTTGTTTGGGATGAAAACTTTGGATCAGGCATTTTTATAGATAGGACAGCCGTTAATCCTTCTTTAATGTCATCTCCTGACAATGTTATTTTGTTTCTCTTAGAACTATTTTTTTCAGAGGAGTATTTATTAATAATTCTTGTTAAAGCACTTCTAAAACCTAATAAATGTGTTCCTCCATCTTTTTGGTGAATATTATTAGTAAAAGCCATAACTTCTTCAGAATACCCTGCGTTCCATTCTAAAGAGCATTCTACATTTACGTTATTTTTTGATCCTGAAATTATAATTGGTTTTTTAAAAACTTCTTTTTCATTTTTATTTACTAAGATAGGTTTTTTGTTATTAATAAATTTGACAAATTCTAATATACCACCGTCATATTTATTAATATATTCTTTTGGTTTAGAAGATGTGTTGTCAACTAATTTTATTTGAATTCCTTTATTTAAAAAAGCTAACTCTCTCATTCTTTTTTGTAGAACATTAGAACTAAATTTTATTGATGAAAAAATATCTTTAGAAGGTAAAAATGAAATTTGAGTTCCAGTTTTTTTTGTTTTTCCAATTTCTTTAAGTGGTTTTAAGGCTTTTCCATCTTTAAACAATATTGAATACTCTTTGTTATTTCTGAAAATATTTAATTCTAATTTTTCAGATAAAGCATTTACAACTGAGACACCAACACCGTGAAGACCGCCAGAAACTTTATATGAGTCATGATCAAATTTTCCACCTGCGTGTAATTGTGTCATTATAACTTCAGCTGCAGATTTTTTTTCCTCTTTATGTAAATCTACCGGAATTCCTCTTCCATCATCTTCAATGGTAATTGTATTATCTTTATTAATTACAACTGAAATATTTTTACAATATCCTGCTAGCGCTTCGTCTATAGAGTTGTCCACTACCTCGAAAACCATATGATGCAAGCCTGAGCCATCTTCGGTATCCCCGATGTACATTCCTGGTCTTTTTCGAACAGCATCTAATCCTTTTAATACTTTAATCGAATCAGCAGCATATGCTTTTTTGATTTGGGATGATGTTTCTTTATTTTTTGACATTAAATTCTATGATATTGAAAATTAGTTATATCATTTTTTGTTACTTAGTTAAAACTACACAAAGACAAGAGGTCAAAAAAGCATTGTATAACAAGGATTTTAAGCCGAAAAGCAAAAAAAAATCTTAAATTTGATTAAACTTAAATTTTCATTGGCATTACAACGTAATAACTATTTTTATCAGCATTATCTTCTATTAAAACTGGAGAAACTGAGTCTTTTAAATTAATTTTGATATTATTATCTTCAATTTCAGAAGCTATATCAATTAAATACTTTGAATTAAAACTAATCGATATCTCATTAGAGTTATATTTTGCTTTAATTGACTTATTTCCGTCACCAGTATTTGTGCTATTAACTGAAAATTTTATATTATCATTATTTATTATAAGTTTTACTCCCTCTTTTCTGTCTACAGATACTGTTGTTACAGTTTCTATTGAATCAATAAAGTCTTTAGATGAAACTATTAAAGTTTTGTCATTTGCCGTTGGAACAACTTTTCTGTAATCTGGGAATTTCCCATCGATTACTTTTGAAGTAAGTTTGGCTTTTCCGATTTTGAACTGTATTTTTGAGTCACTTGCTTGCATTAAAACTTTATCAGAGCTCTCCTGAAGTAAATTACACAACTGAAAAACAGCTTTCTTTGGTAAAATTAGTGAAAAAAATTTTTTATCTTTTTCTATTTCTATACTACATGACGACAATCGATGACTATCGGTAGCAACTGCAGTTAAGAATTTTTTACCGTCTGTTTCAGTAAGATGTAAAAATATACCACTCAAATAATGTCTTGTGTCATCATTTGATATTGAAATTTTTGTTTTGTTTAAAAGAGATAAAAGCTTTGATCTATTTAACTCTATTCCTTCTTCTGCAAAATTGTCTGATATATTAGGGAATCCATCTGTTGGAAGGCATTTTAAATTAAAATCTGAACTATCGGTTTTAACGTTCAGTTTATTTTCACTTTTTAGTTCAAAACTTACTTCTGTATTTGCAGATGTTTTTTTTAAAATATCATAAAGTATAGTTGCAGATGTAGTAGTACTTCCTTCCTGCTTTACGGTAATACCCTCGATTTCATCAGTAAATACTAGGTCTAAATCTGTAGCAATTATAATGAGTTTGCTCTCTTTTATTTGGATAAGAATATTTGATAAAATTTCTAACGTATTTTTTTTTTCAATTATCCCTTGTGCTAAACTCAAAGAATTTAATAATAAGTCTCTTTTGGCAGAAAATTGCATATCATTCTTCTAATAAAATAGCTTTAATTTGAACGATATTTTTTTTCATTTCATCATCGTTCTCAGAAAGTTTAGAAATCGTTTTAACTGCGTGAATAACTGTAGTGTGATCTCTGTTGGCAAAACGTCTACCAATCTCAGGTAGTGATCTTGTTGTCATTTTTTTTGCAAGATACATTGCAATTTGTCTTGGTCTTGCTAATGGCCTAGATCTTCTTTGTGAAAGCATTTCGTTTAAAGAAATATTAAAAAAGTTTGACACCGTATTTTGAATTTTATCTACCGTTATTACTCTTGTTTGATTAAAAACATCTTTTAAAACATTCTTACAATCATTTACGTTTAGTTCTTTTTTATGAATTCTGCTGTAAGTGATTACTCTATTTAAAACACCTATTAGCTCTCTTATATTAGTCTTGGTTTCGCTGGCTATAAAATTAATTACTTCTTCGCTTATCTTAAAATTTTCTTTAAATTGACTTTGTGTATCCAATATTCTTTTTCGGATGATCTCTATTTTGAGTGCAATATCAGGTGTTTCAATATCAACTGTTAAACCACCTGACAATCTTGATTTTATACGATCTTGGACTCTGTCTAATTTCATTGGTGCTCTATCAGATGAAATAATAATTTGAGAACTTTTTTCAATTAAACTATTAAAGGTATGAAAAAACTCTTCTTGTAAACCCTCTTTTCCTCTTATGAATTGAATATCATCAATTATGAAAACAGAAGACTTTCTAAAAAAATCTTTAAAATTAACCATGTCATTTTTTTTTATAGATTTAATGAAGTGATACATAAACCTCTCCGCTGAAATAAACATCACGTTATTCTTCTCTTGTAATTCTAGACCGATAGCATTTAATAAATGTGTTTTGCCCAACCCTACTCCGCCATAAATATATAAAGGATTATACCTAGAAAGTTGTTCGCATATTTTCTTTGAGGAAGATAAAGCAATTTTATTACTACTTCCTTCAATAAAATTATCAAAATTTAGATTAGGATTTAGTCTATTATAATTCAAAATTGAGTCTTTAATTTCTGTAATTTTATTAAATTCAATGTTTTTTGAATTAGGATTATTAATGTTAGACTTACTTTCTTCAGAAATCTTAAATTCAACTCTATTAAGACTCATTTTAAATGTTTTTAATAGTTTAAGAATTTTATCGAGATATCTTGAAACAATCCAATCTCTAAAAAATCTTGTTGGAACTCCAAGAACAAGATGATCGTTGAATTCTTTTAAAAGTTCAATATTTTTTAACCAGCTTGAATATACTTCAGTTCCGAAACTTTTTTCTAAAGCCCCCTGTATTTGGGACCAATCTATAGTCTTTTCTTCTTCGGAAACGAAAATATCCTTCTGTTTAATTGATTTTTTTTCCATGTAATTAATTTAGTAGAATTTAATTTTATTTATTATTTTGGAAACTTATTCAAGAAATATTTTCAAAAAACAAAAGAAAATTCGTTTTTGGTTGTATTGTTAACGCAAGGATAGAATTAAAAAAAAATTTATAACATCTACAACTTAGAAAATTAAATATCTATATTTAGTTTTACTAAATAAAAAATTTAACAACTTGGGAATGTAAAATTAAAATTATCAACTTAAGATTGATTTAATCTTACTTTGTTTTGGTTTTTGAAATTCTTTTTTGAGTTTTAGAAATTTTTCTAGCTGCTGTTCTTTTGCTAACTGAACCTGATTTAGCAACCTGCATGAGAATTGACTGAAACTTAGGAAAAAAGCTTTCAATCCTATCGTTTTTTCCTGAGTCAATTAATTTTTCCATTTGTTTAACCGCGGACTTGTATTTACTTTTTCTTAAACGGTTTACAAGAGTTTGTTTTTTTATTCTTCTCACTCTTCTAATAGCAGATTTTGTATTTGGCATAAATTTTTCTCATTATATATATGTCAAGTAAATCGCGGTCAACTTCTTATTTTTGACAGTTTGGACAAAAAAAAGTTGATCTGTTAGATATTATTACTCTTCTTATAAAACTTTTACATTTTGCTCTTTTACAAGATTGATTTGCTCTATTATAAACCTTGAACTTTTGTTGATATTTTCCTGCTTTTCCATCACTATTCTGAAAATTTTTTATAGAAGATCCTCCTTCGTTAATAGACTTTTTAAGAACTGTCTTAGTAAATTTTATTATATTTTTAACTTCATGAAGTGATATTTTAAAAATATTCTTACTTGGATGTACTTTACTAAAATAAAGTACCTCATTTACATATATATTTCCAAGTCCAGAAACAAATTTTTGATCCATAAGTAAATCTTTAATTTTTCTTTTCTTTCCCAATATCTTTTTTTTAAAATAACTAAGATTAAAGTTATTTGATAGTGGTTCTGGACCTAAAAATTTTAAATGAAGATTTTCTGATAGTTTCTTAGAATTTATAGTCTTAATAAAACCAAATTTTCTTACATCGTTATAAATTAATTTTTTGTTTTTGTTTAAAATAAAAATTATATGATTGTGTTTTAAGGTGTTCTCATAAATTTCATCATGAAAACCAGTCTTTTTTAATTTATCCTTTTCTTTAATTAAAAATTTTCCAGTCATTCCAAGATGAACTAGCAAAAGTATTTTTTGGTCAAACTGAAAAATCAAATATTTTGATCTTCTTTTAATATTAATTATTTTTTTTTCCTGCAATTTTATTAAATTTATTTTATCAACCAAATATCTAAGTTTTTTGGTCTTAATTATAACTTTTTTAATTGTTAAATTTTTGATATTTCTATTAAGTGACTTTTTAACAACTTCAACTTCGGGTAATTCTGGCATATAATTTAAATAAATATATATGAAGACACATTTAAATAACAAAGACAAGTTAGTAAACACAGTTTTTAGTACTGTTTATAAAAAGTATGACTTAATGAATGACGTCATGTCATTAGGTATACATAGAATTTGGAAAAAAAAAATGATTGACTGGATGAAGCCTCAAATAAATAGTTCAGTTATTGACGTCGCTTCAGGTACTGGTGATATGGCAAAACTAATTTCAGATAAAAATATGCATAAATCGAAAATATGTTGTGTCGAACCAAATAAAAATATGCTTAAAATAGGAAAAAATAGACTCAAAAGATATGCTAATATAGAATGGAAATTAGCCCCTGCTGAAAATCTTCCTGTAGAAGATAATTCATATGATTTTTATGTAATAAGTTTTGGTATTAGAAATGTATCAAATATAAATCTTTGTCTAAAAGAATCTTTGCGAGTACTCAAACCTGGCGGGAGATTTATGTGTTTGGAATTTTCAAAAGTTGAAAATGAAATACTCGGCGGAATTTACAAAAATTATTCAAAAATTATTCCATTGATAGGAAAGTATATTATAGGTGACTCAATACCTTACAAATACCTAGTTGAAAGTATTGATCAATTTTATAACCAAAATGAACTTTTAAAAATTATAAATAATGTTGGTTTTTCTAATGTAGAATATAGAAATTTATCTGGAGGAATATCTGCCATTCATTCAGGTTGGAAAATTTAAGTATGATAAAAAGAATTTTTCAACTTTTTAAAATTACAAGAAAACTAGCTACTTCAGGTGCAATTAATTCTATTGATGAAATTTATAATATTCCATTATCCGTTAAGTTTCTTTTTGAAATAATTTCTTTAGGTTCTTCCAAAAAATATGACAACCAAAAATTAAGTCCAGGAGAAAAATTATGTAATGCGTGTGAGAGTATGGGAACTACGTTTATTAAACTAGGTCAATTTTTGGCCACAAGACCCGATATAATAGGGGAAAAAACTGCAAACGATCTTGCAAAACTACAAGATAAACTTCCCCCTTTTAGTACATATGAAACAAAACAAGTTTTAAAAAAAGAAATTGGTGAAAAATTATATCAAAATATTTTTGAATTAAGTGAACCAATAGCTGCTGCATCAATTGCTCAGGTTCACACGGCTAAAATTAAGATTAATGAAGAAGATAAATTAGTTGCAATTAAAATTTTAAGACCAGATATAGAAAAGCTTTTTAATGAAGAGTTAGATGCTTTGATGTTATTAGCTTATTCTGTAGAAAATTTAGTTCCAAAAACCAAAAGGCTCAAGTTAATCGAGACAGTTCATTTGCTTAAAGAAATAACTAATATAGAAATGGATTTAAGATTTGAAGCAGCTGCGGCTAATGAATTATACGAAAATACCAAAAATGATGATGGATTTGATGTTCCTAAAATTTATTGGAATTATACCTCTAAAAGAATATTAACTTTAGACAAAGTAAACGGAGTCTCTATAAGAGAAATTGAAAATTTAAAAAAATCTGGTGTAGATCTTAAAAAACTTTCTGAGAATCTTATCCAGCAATTTCTTACTCAAGCAGTTAGAGATGGTTTTTTTCATGGAGATATGCACCAGGGAAACCTATTTGTTGATAAGAAAGGTAACATTGTACCTGTAGATTTTGGAATAATGGGTAGGCTCGATAAAAATAATAAACAATATTTAGCAGAAATTTTATATGGTTTTGTTCAAAGAGATTATACAAAGGTTGCTGAAGTTCACTTTCAAGCAGGTTTGGTTCCTAAAGATACTTCTAAAGAAAAATTTGCACAAGCTTTGAGATCTGTGGGTGAGCCAATTTTTGGTCAATCAATAAAGGATATTTCTGGGGGAAACTTGCTTTCTCAACTTTTTGAAATAACAGAAAAATTCAATATGGCAACACAAACTCAACTTTTAATTTTACAAAAAACTATGGTGGTTGTAGAAGGAGTGGCAAGGAAACTTTATGCTGAGACAAATATATGGGAAGTTTCTAGACCTATACTTGAAACATGGATTAAAAATTTGAAAGACCCAAAAACAAAGTTTGATCAAGTTATAAATACCTCTAGTGAAATTTTAAAAAGAATACCAGATTTACCAAATTTTATGGATAAGGCTGATTATGCTCTTCGAATTATTGCAGAGGGAAGGTTAAATCTAGGAGCTATTACTAACAAATCTCTTGAGGTTGAGGAAATGAAGTTAAAAAATTTTAAAAATAACATGATTATTGGTTTTTTAGGTATTGTAATTTTAAGTCTATTGGTATTTTAATTAAACTTATGTCTCTAAATAATAAAAAAATTCTTTTGATAGTTGGCGGAGGTATATCTGCTTATAAAGCTTTAGATCTCGTTAGGCTTTTAAGAAAAAAAAATGTTGAAGTAAAAACTATCCTTACAAAAAGTGGAAAAAACTTTGTAACTCCTCTCTCTATAACATCTTTAACAAATAACAAAGTTTATGAAGATATATTTGATGCAAAAAATGAATCTGAGATTGATCATATTTCATTATCTAGATGGGCAGATTTAATATTAGTAATGCCGACTACTGCAAATTTTATGACTAAATTATCCTTAGGACAAGCTAGTGATTTAGCAACGACTGTTATACTAGCTTCGAATAAAGATATTGTTCTTGTGCCAGCAATGAATGTTAGGATGTGGCTGCATTCAGCCACTCAAAGTAATTTTAAAACTTTATCTGGTTATGGTTATAAATTTATAGGACCTGAAAAAGGTGAAATGGCATGTGGAGAATATGGGGAAGGCAAAATGTCAAGCCCTAGACAAATATTATCTTATTTAAAAGAATATTTTGATAATAAAGATTTTTTTAAATCAAAAAAAATTAAAGCTTTAGTAACTACTGGACCTACAAGAGAATATTTTGATGCCGTAAGGTATATTTCTAATAATTCAAGTGGAAAACAAGGCTACGAAGTGGCTTTAGCTTTTTCAAGAATGGGAATTAAAACTACATTAATTGCTGGACCAAGTGAAATTAGTTCTTCAAAAAATCTTATAATAAAAAAAGTGGAGAGTGCAGTTCAAATGTTAGAAGAGGTAAAAAAATCTCTTCCAGTGGATATTGCAGTATGTGCTGCAGCTGTCTCTGATTATAGGCCGAAAACAAAAGAACAACAAAAAATAAAAAAAAAAATTACTGAATTAAATTATTTAGAATTACAAAAAAGTCCAGATATACTAGAATTTTTGAGCAAAAATAATAAAGCGAGACCAACTTTAGTTGTAGGGTTTTCTGCAGAAACTGAAAATATAATTAAAAATTCATTATTAAAATTAAAACAAAAATATTGTGATTTGATTGTTGCTAACGATGTGTCGAACAAAAAAACTGGATTTAACGTTGATTATAATAAGGTTTCTATAATTAATAAAAATGGTCAAATAGAAAAAATACCAAGAAACAAAAAAAGTTTTATAGCTTCGCTATTAGTTAAAAAAATAATGGAAAATTTTATAAGTAACTCAAAAAAAAATCACTAATTTTTTATAATATGATTTTTACAAATCAGGACTTTAAAAGAAATTATAAGCAAATAGTACTTAAAAAAATTGGTATTATTGGACAAAAAAAAATACAAAAATCAAAAGTTTTAGTCATAGGTGTCGGTGGGTTGGGGTGTCCTTTGATAATGTATCTTGCTAATTCTGGTATTTGCAATATTGGGATTGTTGATCATGATAAAGTGGACTTATCAAATCTAAATAGACAAATTCTTTTTACTCCAAAAGATGTTGGAAAGTTAAAAGTAAATATCGCAAAAAAAATATTAAAAAAAATTAATAAAAAAATAAAAGTTTCTTGTTTTCAAAGAAGAATTTCTAAACAAAATATCAAGGAAATAATTAGTAAGTTTGATATAATTTGTGATGGTTCTGATAATTTTGAAACTAGATATCTAGTGAATGATTTTTGTTTAAGAAATAAAAAAATTTTAATTTCTGCAGCTATAAGTAAATTTGATGGTCACATTTTTAATTTTAATTTTAAAAAAAAAACTCCCTGTCTAAGATGTTTCATGCCGGAGACACCAAGTGTTTCAAATAATTGTGAGTCTGAGGGTGTTATGTCTACAGTAGCTGGGCTGGCAGGAACACTTCAAGCAAACGAGGTGATAAATACAATTATAAATCCAAACAATAGTATGAGGGGTAAAATGATTGCTTTCAATTCATTAACATCAAATTTTAGAAAAATTAAATTATCAAAAAGTTTAAAATGTATAAAAGAATGTTCAAAAAGATAAAAAACATTAATTTTTTTTATTTTTTTATTTTTTTATTTTTAATAATTCCAAATTTTGTTTTTGCAGAAAATTATTTTTTAACTTTAAGAAATGATAAAGTCAATTTAAGACAAGGTCCTTCGTTTGATTATCCCATAAAGCTAAAGTATAAAAAAAAAGTATTTACCTGTTTTAGTTAAGGATAAATCGGAAAATTTTAGAAAAATTGTTGATCATCAAAATAACTCGGGATGGATACATGTTTCTCAACTCTCAAAAAAAAAAGCAGGTATTGCAAAAGATGAAAAAATAATTGTTTTTAAAAATCCTACAATATATTCGAAACCTTTAGTCGCATTAAGCAAAGGAAGACTTTGTTTAATAAAAAAATGTAAAAAGGAGTGGTGTAAGGTTAAAGTTGAAAAATATAATGGTTGGATAAAAAAAAAAGATTTATGGGGAAGACTTTAATTTATTTTTTACTTATTTTTGAAGCCCAAAATTTGTCTAGCAAGAAATACCATACTGCGTTTGCTAAAGGTTCCACTATTGCGTCGGTCAAAGCAACAGAAAATGAAACATCTGCAATTGACATTAAAACAATTATTGCAATCACAAAATGGCCAATAGTATAAACTATTGTTCTAAGTATGGAACCCCTGTTGCTTTTGTAAACATTTTTTGCAGCAGTAAAAATTCCTTGTGTAAATTCTACCATGTTAAAGGCTAATTTAGTTTTAAGAATTCTTTTCTATCAGAATTCATGATTTTTGACCAAGTTTTAACAAAGTCTTTAACAAACTTTTCTTTATTATCATCTTGAGCATATACCTCTGCGTAAGATCTAAGAACAGAATTTGAACCAAAAACTAAGTCAACTCTAGTAGCAGTAAATTTAGTTTTTTTTGATTTTCTATCTATAATTTCATAAAGGTCTTTTCCTATAGGCTTCCATTTAAATTTCATATCAGTTAAATTTACAAAAAAATCATTTGTCAATACTCCTGGCTTATTAGTAAATACACCATGTTTTGAATTGCCGTGATTTGTGTCTAAAACTCTCATACCTCCAATTAATACTGTCATTTCTTTTGCGGATAAATTCATTAAAGATGCTCTATCTAGCATCATTTCTTCTGTACTAACTGCATATTCTTCTTTTACCCAGTTTCTGAATGCGTCGTGTAAAGGTTCTAGAACTTTAAATGAATCAATATCAGTTTGATTTTGTGTTGCGTCTCCCCTTCCAGGTGAAAAAGGAACTTTAATTCCAAAACCAGCTTTTTTAATCGATTTTTCTAAACCAACATTTCCTGCTAGAACAATAATGTCAGCAACGCTGGCTTTGACTTTTTTAGCTACTTTCTCTAGCTTCTCAAGAACTTTTTTTAATCTTGCTGGCTCGTTTCCTGTCCATTTTTTCTGAGGAAGTAAACGAATTCTTGCTCCATTTGCTCCACCTCTACAATCAGTTCTTCTATAAGTTCTTGCACTATCCCAAGCAGTGCTAATTAACTCAAAGTTCTTTAAGCCTGTTGCTTCAATTAATTTTTTAGCTTTGGTAATACTAAAATCCTTTTTGCCTTGAGGAATTGGATCTTGCCAAATTAAATCTTCTTTTGGTGCATCGGGTCCAATGTAATATTTTCTTGGTCCCATATCTCTATGAGTTAACTTAAACCATGCTCTTGTAAAAGAGTCTGACATATATTTGTGATCTTTTCTGAATTCTTCAGAAATTTTTCTATAGCTAGGATCCATTTTCATAGCCATATCAGCATCAGTCATAATTGGATTTCTTTTAACTGATGGATCGCCTAAATCGACGGGTTTATCACTTTCTTTCATGTTTATTGGTTCCCATTGATTTGCTCCGGCGGGGCTTTTCTTTAATTCCCATTCATAATCTAATAAAAGTTTTAAATAAGTATCATCCCATTTATTAGGATGTGTTGTCCATGCACCTTGGATACCACTAGTTACTTGATTTACACCTAAACCGCCGCCGCCTTTTCTATTCCAACCAAATCCTTGCTCGTGTACCTCTCCTGCTTCAGGTTCAGGTCCTAATAAAGATGCGTCCCCATTACCGTGTGCTCTACCTACAGAATGGCCTCCAACAGTTAATGCGCATGTCTCTTCATCGTTCATAGCCATTCTACCAAATGTCTCTCTTACATCATGAGCGGTTCTTAGAGGATCTGGTTTTCCATCAACACCTTCAGGGTTTACATAAATTAAACCCATAACAACAGCAGCTAAGGGGTTAGCTAGAGACTTGCGATCTCCATTATTTGAATATCTTTTATCTTGTAACCATTCTTTTTCTGAACCCCAATAAACATCTTTTTCAGGGTGCCATATGTCTTCTCTTCCAAAAGAAAAACCATACATCTTTAATCCCATTGATTCATAAGCCATGTTTCCGGCTAATATCATTAGATCAGCCCAGCTTATTTTATTTCCATATTTTTTTTTAATTGGCCATAGTAATCTTCTTGCTTTATCCAAGTTAGTATTATCGGGCCATGAGTTAAGAGGAGCAAATCTATGGTTACCGGTTCCACTTCCTCCTCGGCCATCAGCAATTCTATAAGTTCCAGCAGAATGCCAGGCCATTCTTATAAATAATCCACCATAGTGTCCGAGATCAGCAGGCCACCATTCTTGGTTATCGGTCATTAATTTGATTAAATCTTTTTTGATTGCTTTGAAATTTAATTTCTTTAACTCTTTTTTGTAGTCAAATTTTTTATCCATTGGATTAGTTTTGACATCATGTTGATGTAAAATATCTAAATTAAGATTTTTTGGCCACCAATGTGTAGGGGTTGTTTG
>MDTB01157805.1_pt1 | contig 20308 bp, 20 predicted proteins | sample 811161 | NCBI WGS metagenome assembly MDTB01 (sample SAMN05326650, study PRJNA326480) | marine metagenome | isolation source: seawater | place: Mediterranean Sea | collected 2009 | reverse complement strand
GACATCATTAGCACCGTGAGAAAATGAATCGAAAATAGCGGTGAATACTTGTAAATATTTAAAATACTCTTCAGTCCGGGGTTCAAACTTTTCCGCATTGTCGTGTATCACAGTAACGCGTTCATCCTGGGCTACCACGTCTTCCAACTTGACTTTAAGATTATCATTTACGTGTTTTACAATACTATCACAGCATCCAACAGGCTCGAGATCAGTTTCAACGGGGATTTGTTGCCCTTGTACTTCCAATGCTTTTCCGGATGTAGCACTTTCTACATCTACAGCAGCACTGGATAATTCATCCATTTTTTCTATTACAAATTGTTTTAGACGCGGCGCTACAGGAACCATAACCAAAGAAGCAATCGCACCAATGCCGAAAGACCAAGCAGATGCTACAGCCATAGATGTTTCGTCTAAATCTAGACCTTTAGCTCCCTTGTATATAATGTAGTAAGAATTAAGCGTCACTACACCACCAACAATTACTGGAAATAATAATGTTGTTCTATCAAAACTATTGTCATTTCTCAATATAACTTCGCGTATAACACCGAACAACGTCGTGGCAAAAACCGCTGACATAACCGGAGAAACGACCCACGAAATAACGATACCTGCTACACCTCCAACAAACGGGAACAGTTCTCGTTCTTCATACCAATTAACACAACCGGCACCTTTTAGTGCCATAGTCATACCAATCATACCACCTACACAAGAATGTGTTGTGGAAACAGGCATCTCATACCGCGATGCTATAAAAAGCCAAGCTCCCACCGAAAAACAAACCCACATACACCCATACATTAAAGCGCCTGGGTCGTTTTCAAAACATTCATAATCTGCTATTCCTTTTCTTATTGTTTTTGTTACATGGCTTCCCATAAGAATGGCGCCACTGGCTTCGAAAATTGTAGCTAAAACTACTGCCTGCGTCATTGTTAAAGCCTTAGATCCAACTGCTGTAGCATATGCATTAGCTACATCATTTGCCCCTATTCCCATAGCTGCGATGAAAGAGAAAACACCGCCAACTACTACAATCCATTGGTACATAATTAAAGAAAATAACCTATTCGAGTGGTTAACCTAAAGTTAGATTAATTTTTTTAAATAAACATTTTAATATTAATGCCTGAACAATTTTAGTTTACTATGATTTTGTGTATCTTTTTACGCCTAATAAATGATACCGATCCAATTGGTTCTTCTTTTTTTATATTCAAAATGTTGGTATAAACCACGTTTACGGCTGGTCTGTTTTTGTGTTTTGTATTATTTTTAGTGTATTCCGCTGCTATTCTAATATGATCGGAGTCTGGTAAAATACCAGGTGGACATTTCATTATTATATGACCAGATGGAAAAGCATCCAAATGAAACCACGTAATATTACAGGCCGGATATTTGCGAGCATAATCTTGCCATTCATCTATTAGTTCGAAATTTTCTTGAGCGTTTCGACCTGCTATAATAGTTATTGGTCCATCTGGGGTTACTATTTCAAATGATTTCATTTCTTAATAATCGTAGTTATTAATTTTTAAGAGGTTCTACTTCCATCTAGGACCTTCAAACCACCCAACAATACTCGTTCTTTTACCACTAACAATTGGGGTTACTCTATGTTCGTGATATGGAAGGAAAAATATGATTGTACCTTTTCGTCTAAGGGCTTCTTTATTAGGATTAGGGATATATCTAAATTCGAGATTTCCGGCATCGTATTCAACGGGGTCGGTCATTTGTATAACAAAAGATAACTTGCGTTGTCTACCGTCGTCTCGCGCCCAATCTATATCGTGATGCCAATTATAGTGATATCCAGGTTTAAGATATTCTGTTATTTGAAGACTTGGTAAAGAATTGTAATCAACATCAAATGCCATATTAACAGTTTTGGCGCATTCAAATACAAACCTTACTAAATCGAGCAAAGTGTCGTTATTTTTAACGTATTCGGTGGTTAACCATCTAATTTGAGTTAATCGCGACTGTTTTTCTATAACACCACCAGGACCCGTTCTAAATGTAGTAGCATCTTGGGTAGGAATTTTAGATGTTTCTACTAAGACCTTATCGCATATATCGCTGGGTATTTTACCGCCGTAAAAAAGCCAATCGGGATGCTGGGCATTGTCCTGGGGGTTCCATGGTTTAAAAATGATGTTGGTATTCCAAAACGTTTCGGTTGGGTTTTTATCACCGTAATCGTTAATGTAGGATAATTCAGTTTCACCGGTCTTCACATTCACAATACAGATTTCACCAGATAGGTCTGGTTCATGAGCAAAATGTAAAATGGACATTTTATTGATAAATACCAATGTTTAATAGATATAACAATGGACGTAAAAACATATAATTTATAATTAATTATAACATGCCGCGAAGGAGATTTAAGGATACTAACAAGCCGTCCTTTGACTGGATATTACAACGGCAAACATGGCGAACATGGGGATGGGTTGGAGAGAAGGGAGGTCCGGGGGAATATCACAGGAAACGGGGTTGGACGTGGCCCTGCGTTCCAGTGCCTACTGACCCGCGTGAAGAAGAACAAGAATTTACCAGGACTTGTGAGGGTTGTAACAAAACTTTTACCATCAAAGAAGAATGGTACTTTCACAGGAAAGTCGACTGTGATTATCAAAAGAATCAACCCGGTGCTTGGGGCGAGGGGCGCTGGCATGGTAGTAAGAAAGATAGGATTTGCTGGCGCTGCGGAAAGGGTGGTCATTATTATGCACTAAATCAATGTTTTTCTGAGAAAACTAAAGACGGTATCCCCATTACTTGGGGGGAAGCCCAATCGCCTGGAATCTACAAGCACCCTCAGAATGTTAGGCGGGCTCATTGAATTGGTGGGACCTGGGTCCCCACCAACTCCAATGGGGGGAAGAGGGAATGAGAGACATACAATTTAAAGACATAAAGTATGGATTTTATATAAAATGGGCAATGTACTAAGCAAGTTATATTATGCGGATTATACAGAAACTAGTGATTGTTTAAATCAAAACAATCAATATATTCGGTTGAGTAATATTATATTGGAAATGAACAATATTATTAATGGTATAACTAGTCTTCAAGAACAACATTGTTAAAAATAGTACCTATATCTTTTCTGTAATATACACCTTCGTATTGGATCTTATCTATATTAGAATAAATATTTCTCAACGCCACCTCTCTTGTCATATCAACACTAGTTAATGATAGAACTCTACCGCCAGTAGTATAGTGGTTACCACTCGCGTCAGTAGTTACATTTGAAAAATACGTTTTAACGTTATTATCTATTTGTTCGGTCCAAGTCATTAGTATTGGTTTTTTAAGTCGTTCGTTTGGATAAAGATTATGCGAAAGGACAATTGTTGCTGAATGGAAATCGTTCCATTTTATTTTAGGGGTTTCGCCGGCCATACAATCCATTATTACATCGAATAATGGGGTTTCAAGTAGATTTAGTATACTTTGGGTTTCAGGGTCGCCAAAACGGCAATTAAATTCTAGAAAAAATAGTCCATCCCGGGTTTTCATAATACCGGCGTATAGAATACCAATATATTTCAGTTCCCGAACTACCAAGTCCATATATTGTTTAACGATATTAAGTTCGTCGTGGGATAGTGTATGAACAGGACATATAGAACCCATACCACCTGTATTGGGGCCCCGATTTCCATCGTAAATGTTTTTATAATCTTGTGCGCACGGCATTAAAAATGTTTCCTTGCCGTTACAGAAACCCATTACTGATACTTCTGTCCCGCGGTATCTATTTTCTACGATAAATCCGTCTTTACCGAATTTTTCTAAATCGTTTAGAATTTCTCTAATAGATTCGCTTTGTCGGGGTAAATAAACTCCTTTTCCATTAGCTAAACCGCAGTATTTAACTACTATATCATCTAAACATTCATCGCACCAGAAGTGTGCGGGTGTTTTTACGTAATAAAACGGGGCTGTTGGTATTTTAAGTTTGTTCATTAAAATTTTGGAGAATAGTTTTGAGCCTTCGATATGGGATTGATATCGATCGGGTCCAAACACTTTTACGTTGGGTGTGTGAATTTCAAGAAAGTCTTTTATTCCGTTACATAAGTACCATTCCGTTCCGGGAAATACGACCCGGATATCATTTTGAATGATAAATGACACTATTTCATCAAAGTCTCTAGTATTTAATAAATACGTTCTTGTATTATTATTGGTAAGTTTTTCTCTAATAACATTTTCTCGAGCTCCCTGGCCTAAAATTAGGATACCACGGGACTCGAGCATATTTAATATATGCTGTTATTTAAAAATTTTGGAACATTACGCATACATTCTGGACCAAATTTCTTTTTGTGCGGAATCATCATCTCCCATTGATTTTAGTAATTTAAATGCCTTAAACCCTTCTTGTATATCATCTGCTGTTAGATGTTTCTTGGTGTATTCTTTTAATGTAAAAATTCGTTGAGCGTGGCACATTTTACATTTATCGAAAAAAACCTGGGTGTCACCGCCGTTATGTTTGAAGAAGTCTTTATTATCATTAATGTATTTTTTAATATCTACGGTCTCATCGTAAGTCCATTTACGTTTTTCAAGTTGGTAGCGGAAAATGTCTACTAGATTTTGGCTGGTATATGGTTTTAATGTAAATTTCCAAGAAAACCGGCGATCCAGGCCGGGGTTCATAGAGAAGAAATTTTTATACATTTTATCTTTATAACCAGCTACAATACACATAAAATCGTCTGTATTTTCGCTGAGATGTTGATTTATAGCATTAACACATTCGCTCGCAAAACTATCACGACCCTGGGGATCGCCCAATTGATATGCTTCGTCCAATAATAGGACTCCTCCCTCTGCGCGGTCTAGTACATCTCGAGTTTTAATGGCGGTTTCGCCGAGATATTGTCCAATTAAATCAGCGCGGGAGGCTGTAACTACGTGTCCACGACTTAAGAACCCTAGTTCTGCGTATATTTTGGCTATTATTTCGCTTACGGTTGTTTTACACATTCCGGGAGGCCCCATTATAGCAGTGTGCATCATTTCTTCCCCGGAGTTGAGATCCTGGAGAAAAAATACAATTTGCATAGCAATTTGGTCTTTTAAATCTTCTAGGCCTACTAATTTATCGAGATCCTGAAGATGAGGCAATATACGATCTAACCTCAATATACCGGAAACCTTTCTAGGTTTTTTGGGTTTCCTACCGCGTTTAGGTGGGGGAGCATTGTCTTTAACATATTGTGCTATTCGCATAAGGTCACGAAATCCTTTAACTGGACCTTGTTCTGAAAGGTCGATAGTTGGTACAGATGTATCTGGTGGATCATCTTCGTCGGGTGGATCTCCTGAACTTTTGCGTTTTCTCGCCGGTGCTTTAGGAGGCATTGGAGGGGGGCCGGCGTTTAATATAATAACGATTTTTTTGTCGGACAACTCATCATCACTGTTGTCACTTTCGCTGTCACTTTCTGGTGGGGGGTTGGGTTTTTTCGTTGGTGTTTTTCCTTTTCTTTTTGGTGGCATTTGTATTGATTACTAGTTAGTTACATTTTTTTATATAGCATTTTTAGATTACAAACATACCACCACCCGAAGCGGGGCGAATAGAGTGTGTATGGTTACACTTGGAGCACTTTCCAGATTTGCAACGCGTGCAACTCGAGGTCTTTAAAGTGCGGAGCGCGGTTGGCGACGACATGCTCTTGGCCTTGGACTTAGTCTTAGTTGACTTAGACTTTTTGCTGGTCTTAGACCCCCGGGACCCTTTACGTAGGGCACGAACCTTGACGCGGTATTTATAAGTAACGGAGGCGGAATCTTCATAGTTTACCGTGGTATTAACTTTTTGGAGAGATACGCGGTAACGGAAAACACGGCCTTTAGAGTTGGTAACTGTTACAACACGAGGACCCTTCTTTTTGTATCCGGGTACCATTTTGTATAATTTACGGGCCGCCGATGCTGGGTTGGAGGCTTTAACTTTTGATTTCTTTCTGTTTACTAATCCGGTAAAAGTTTGAATAACCTTCTTTTTCTTGGCACCAAATAAATTTAGCATTGTTACTAATTAACCGCGAAAAAAAATACCGGCTTATTAGTAAATGGCGAATAAATACTTAGTTTTCGTAACGCAAGATCACGACGGTGTATTGAAAACACACGCATCTCGCGACCTATATATTGAACCTTCCGGTGCAATAAAAACCGAACTAGCTACTTTCACCACAGACAATACTGCTAATGGTCCCCCCGGCCCGCCTGGTCCTCCTGGCGTTGCTGGTCCTTCCGGAGCTGCCGCCGCTGTTGGTGCTCAGGGTGCACAAGGCCTAAAAGGTGATAAAGGTGATGTCGGGCCCGAAGGTCCACCGGGTCCTAATGGTCCTCAGGGGCCAACAGGTCCACCAGGCTCAACAGGTCCTCCGGGTGTTAAAGGAGACACAGGCGCCACGGGTGTCCAGGGCCCACAAGGGCCTCAGGGAAATACAGGGCTTAAGGGAGACCAAGGCCTTCAGGGACCCGCCGGTACAAATGGAAGCAAGGGGGAACAAGGTGACCAAGGCGTTCGCGGGCTTACTGGTCCACCCGGTCCTACTGGACCAAAGGGAGATGACGGCCCTCAGGGGCCGCCCGGTAATAATGGTACTAATGGTATTAACGGAACTAATGGCACCAATGGGGTTGATGGAGATACTGGCGCACAAGGACCTAAAGGTGACCAGGGAGAACAAGGTGTCAAAGGTGACACGGGCCCCACGGGTCCCCAGGGCGCCCAGGGGAACCGGGGGCTACAGGGACTTCAAGGGGGTGCTGGCTCTGATAGCACCATCGCTGGACCACCTGGAGGTCTCGGTCCTACTGGACCCACCGGCCCAACTGGGCCTCCAGGCCCTCCCTATTTTACGGCTGGTGGGAGCCTCGATATCGCCGGAGGGGCGGTTATTAATACAAAAATTGACCTCGATAGTGATACTCGTATGATTACAGTCGATAAAGGGGTGGGCTCCGATAATACCGATGCCGGCGCATTATGGCGCAGAAATCAGCCATATGTATATTATAATATTCTTGCGCACGATGGATATGTTACTATGCCCAATGTTGGTATTGGTACCCACGTTCCAGCATTCAATTTAGATGTCAGCGGCTCTATTAACGCCGGTACATCTTTATATATCGGCGGTCGAAGAACTGTACCACAATACACTCCCAAAGAACTTCCCCAGAAACCTGATGTTGTTCCTCCACTCACAGGGGTAGTCCCAGAAGATGATAGGGCCAGCACGGAAGGTTCGGGACGTATTAAATTACAAGCCGATTCTATTCCCGCTGGCGGAATTCGCTCATTTACTTTCAAAAATGAACATATTAGCGCGGGAGGTGGCGATGGAGATTGGTCTGTTATAATGTTGAATTTTGTTCCTACACAGGCATTTATTAACGCAAATCCATATTGGTATAAGATAAAGATTTTTGCCAGCAACCAACAACCCGCTCAATGTACTATTAATATAATAAATGAACACGTAGAAAATATACCATCCGCTTTACTGGAGATGGGACATATACATTTCCTGATTTTTCGCGGAGATATCTAAGAAAATAATATATATGGTTTCCATAATTATTATTTCATAACAGAATGAAATTTAGATTTCATTGTTTCAGTTTACCACATACCGTTACTCATATTGAATATAACGCTTGCGCATATACCATGAAAGTCCTCAAATTTTGTAAAATGATGAAAAATAGGGGTCATATCATTTATCATTATGGACATAGCGACAGCCAAGTTGTCTGCGATGAACATATTAGTATAATGGATAACGAAGTACTACAAAAGGCTTATGGTAGTTATGATTGGAAAAAAGAATTTTTCAAACATAATATGAATGATATCGCACACGTTACATTTAATAAACGGGCTATACCAGAATTACAAAAACGTCTACAAAAATGGGACATAGTCCTCTTATTCTGGGGCGAAGGCCACAAACCTATATACGACCATTTCCGGGACTATGCCGCACTGTTGTGCGAACCCGGTATAGGTTATTACGGTAGTTTCTGTGATCTAAGAATTTTTGAATCCTGGGCCTTATTTAATCACGAATATGGAACTTGTCATAATGAGTTCCCAAGTTATTATCATACTGTTATCCCAAACTATTTTGACATAGACGATTTTGAATACAGTTGTATTAAACGCGACTATTTCTTATGCTTGGGTAGAATTGATAAGTGTAAAGGTGTAGACATCGCTATTCGAGCGATTAATTCTCTACCACCGGAAATCCCAAAACCATTACTAATTATAGCGGGACAGGGTGATATAACCAAAGTTTGGCACGAAGGTCCCCTGCCAGATTTTGTTATTTTATACGGATATGCCGATGCCCGCGCTAGAAAAGAACTGCTTAAATATGCGGCAGGGCTATTATTATTTAGTTTATATATTGAGCCGTTTGGCGGTGTTGTGGTAGAAGCGGCATTATCGGGAACGCCGGTAATAACTAATAATTGGGGTGCTTTTACAGAAACCGTTATTCACGGTGTTACCGGATGGAGAATACAAAATCAAGCAGAAATTATTTGGGCTATTCGCAATATTCATCTTATTAATCCCGTAAAATGTCGCGACAATGCCATAGCGCGTTATAGTCTAGAGGCTGTAGCACCTTTATACGAAAAGTTTTTTACGCATTGTAATAAATTAACAAATAAAAAGGGTTGGTATTTACCCACACCGGAATCAATGGGTCCAAACGGTATCCGCCCCCACGAAGGTATTTGGAACTCCGGTGGCGACCCAGATACTAGACCCCGGATAGCTATTTTTTGCGAAGGAAAATGGGCAATGGGACGTATCTACACGGCCCTGATAAAATACACAAGACATTTGTATAGATATACTTGGTATAACTGGGATCACGATGATGATACTAAAGCCCTTTTTAAATACCAACACCAGTTTGATTTAATTATAACACCTGTACCGTGTCAGTCGGCCGTATACGAGCGTATCCGGACATCTAATATATTATTAATAGATCATAGTCCCAGGGCTCTTAAAGATTGTGCATTTTATGGTACAGCGCACCAAGATCCCGAAATAGCCAAAAATGACAATGTTACTATAGCTAGCGTGGAAAAACGCGGAGATGACGTCCCGTGGTTTCCAACAGGTGTTGATATAGATAAATTTCCACTTTTAGACGCTCCGCGGTGTCTTAATACCGAGTGTAAAAGAATAGGTTTTATTGGTCATTATCCCAATACACCTGAGGATATAGATAATTGTCCCCGTATTCGGGCTCAAAATGAAACTAAACGACCGCAAATGTTTTTAGATATTTGCGAGGCCTCAAATGCCGAACCAGTTTTGATAAATGGCTATTCTATAACAGCCGATGCTAAACAAATATATGGAGATATAGACTTATTAATATGTTGTTCCACGCACGAATCAGGTCCATTGGGTGTTTTCGAGGCCGCAGCTTGCGGCATACCCGTTTTATCGACGCGAGTAGGTTTAATAGGTATGGTTGATGGTATGAAATTTATAAGTTCAGTAGACGACGTAAAAAGTTTTTTGGAAAACACAAATTTAACAGAATATAGAAACCGGGTTACCCGGGAAATAAGGGAGAACTGGTCATTCGAAAAATTAATAGCGCACTATTGGGTCCCCGCTATAAATAAAAAAATCACAGCTTATAATAAAACACCAGTATGAATAGATCTATTGACGCAAGTGCCATATCAATTGGTAAGTTTTTAGATATATCATCTCAAGCCGTAATACGAACCCGTTTTGAAGAAGTAAAGGGTGAAGATTTTGTTCGTGCAGCAAGTCAGCAGGACGCGTTATTAAAAGTTTTACGAAAAGTAGACAAAGAGGTTTTCAGTTTTTCTTGGGGAGATCTTTCCGGAACTCCTCATTGGACAGGTGATCCCTCAAATGCGTCTATGTCTTTAGCGCATTACGGAAACCCACCCGTAATACCCAATACAAATAGAACCCAGCTTTATCCTAATCTTAATGCTGCTAATGATGGTACGGGAGGTGGAGGAATATATTATTCAAGGAAAACAGAAGATATTTTAGGTACAAGATATTTAACAGCTGATAATAGCGGCGCTATTACTTCTTCGTTAAGGGAAATTATATCTGGAGTTCAACCTATTAATTATTTTAATATTTCATCGGATGGATCTGTATGTATTGCTAGTAGTGATGGATTGTCGTTTGGCGGTATTCAATTTGATAATCGTCAGGGTTTACTTAATGAGCAACAATTAACTAAACCGTTTGCTGTATATTCGGGTCATTGGGGGCAAGCTTATAGTGGTGCTTTATCTGGTACGCAGCCTCCTCTTAAGACCAGAATAGTATGGAGTGATATATCGGGAAATTACAGAGTAAAAGTTGCTCAAGATAATTCGACGAATGCATTGGAAAAAGCATTTAGGCCTAATTTAATGAATCTCGGTTATACAGGAACCGCGGTTCCTGTTGCGGTAACAAATTTTAGGAGCGTCGGCCCCTGTAAATTTTTCGCTTCTTCCGCGGATTGTATGACATTTGTATACGCTACTTGGTTTTGTTCTACGAGTGCTCCAGTAGGAGGTTCTACCGAGAACCCCAAATTTGAATTAAAGGTAAAGAAGGCAGTTGGAGCAGATGGTATTACACACCCACCAACACGGGAAGAAAGAGAAAACGGTCAATGTGTATGGTTAGATAAAGGCGGAGTTATAAATGGGCCTAATATTAAACTTACTGCTGCTAGTGATTGGCACGGTTTAGAATGTCCTAACACGCTTGATTATAATATTCTTCGCATAACAGGTGCTGAAATTATTAAGTTAATAAATATTTCAAACTTCTTAGCTATGTCAGGTGACGGAAATGTCATAGCGTGGAGACAGCCTATAGATACGGTTTTGCGTGGTGAAATTAGCGCTTTCAAGTATAACGGTACGGTTTGGGCAACATATGGAGATATAATTAAAGGACCTATTTCCGGTAGCGTAACTTACACGGGAAATGCCAACAACTTCGTGAGTAACGGTTCTTTATCTTTGGATGAAAAAGGTACGCGTTTAATAGCGGGCGGCGATGTGGATCAAGTATGTGTGTATTCGTACGCTAGTATTTCTAATACCTGGCTTCTGTTACAAACGATTAAATCCCAGGCTGAATATCCTTTATGGAAAAGTTCAATTAGTTTAGATGGTAGTTTTATTTGTTTATCATCCCGCAATTCAACACCGGGGAACTTAGGTAGCGACGAATCTGCTGAAGTTAAATTTTTTCAATTTGATTTATCCCACACCAATAATTACGTACAAATGGGGACCACTGTAACAGGTAATATTTACGATAGCAAAATATCAAGTGATAGCAAATACGTTGTAGTAGCGGACAAAGTCCAACTTGACAATATATCGGGTAACGGAATTATAACTACGACAGAGGGTAAACTAGGTAATGGGGATAACATCAACAACACACCGAAACCCGGAGAAGACCCTGACAAAAGTATAATATTTTTGAACGATGGTGAGCCGGGTGGGGGGAATTTTGGTTTAACGAGTGATGTAAGTGCTAAAGAATTTGGATTTCCGTTTCCGGGTAGTGCTCTTGTACAAAATCCTCAGGCTGAAAGATATATATGTACTTTACATCGGGAAGCTGGTGGAACGCCCCCGACAAATAAGGACCCTGTTATTAAAAATACATACTATTCGGGTGTAAAAATGGCCGGTTTTGAGCACGATTCCGGAGTGAACACTGCCCCATTCGGCGTGGGTCTAATTATGGCATTTAGATTTGATTTATCCACTACACCACCCACATTAACAGATTGTTACGTTCAAAGTGGAGGCTCTGGTTTTAGGGCCGGAGATGTTGTAAGACCCAAAATCGGGTCTTTTGGAGAAACTTTTGGTAGCTATCTTGACAATGCAAACGATCCACTGGGTGTTAATACATCACCATCGGTGGGTCCATATTTTAAATTTGTTAGCGGCGGAACACACGATGCTTTTGATGGTCAAACACCATTTGACACAACAAATAATGCTCAATATGATGGTGTACACCTAAAAGGAAGCGTCTATAAGAAAGACGCAGCGAACGGTTCTTGGGACATTATTGGTATGAAGAGTGAAATAACAGGAAGGGTATACGGGGGTGTAACAGGTAATAATATAACAAGTATTGGAGATACAAATGTAGATATTAGTAATGAAATAAGTAATCTAGACTTCGCCAGCATTTCTGCTAACGATAGTACAGATACATCGTTCCCTATAACAGGACCCAGAGTTGTAATGGGAAATTACGGTATTAAAGATTTAAGAGAAACAATAGCTACTGGTACTGCTGTAACGTTTATCTAAATGTGGTTTGATCTAGCTTATGAAAATTTTTCAAATTGTTGTGGGTTTTTGTGTTTTATTTTGTCCGTTGGTATCACGTATTATTTGGATAAAAAGTTTAAGATAACAAATACAATTGATTTAAAAAGTGACGTCTTAGTTGGTTAAACCGTATGAAGAAATTGTATATTCAGGCTCGAAGTAAAGCTGATTTGAATCGTAGAATTATCGATGGTGAAGATGTTTTTGGGGTTGAATATAATATATTTAATCAAAATGGATATATAACACGTCATTATTTGAAAAATATACGGGATGATTGTATTATAGCAATTTATAATAGAACTCGTCTAAATGAGGACAACTTAGAAATCCCTATACCCCACATATGGGGTACATTTAAACCTACATCCGGGGGTGGTGCATATATATATTAAAAATAATATAAGCCCTCGTGGCGCAATTGGATAGCGCGCAGGACTTCTAATCCTGAGGTTGCGGGTTCGAGTCCCGCCGGGGGTAGTCCGGATTAATAATAAAGGGAATTATTATCAATTAATGATAATTCCATTTATTAAAACCTGTCTAGCATGCAATTTAGGTATATTGGCTTCTTATCCATTGGAAACGATGAAAGCCCGGGAAATAACCAATAATACTGATATTGACACTTACGCCGGAATAAAAGCACCATTAGTTATGGGCGGCATATCTAATGGTATTAGATTTCAAATATTCAAATGTATTAAGCAATACAATACTTGTATAGCGCTTTTAGCGGCTGGGGTTTTTAGTGGATGTATGTTTATACCATTCGAATTATATAAACTTTCCCAACAAATGAAACATAAACAAAGTATTGTAACTCTCCAGGGAGGTCATATTATTATGATGAAAGAAGTTTTATTGACATCTATTCAGTTTTATTTATATCATAGGTTAGAAAGCGGCGATCCCATTTTGAATATTATTTACGGTGGTACAAGTAGTGCTATTGCTATATCTGTGGTTCATCCATTTGATGTTATTTATGTTAATTTTATGTTAAATAACTATGCACCTCTTTATACTATTAAAAATGTTTATCTATGGAAAGGTTTTAAGTACAATGTATTGAAAACATTTGTTGGGTATGGTTTGACAATGAGTATTATTTCTATGATAAAATAACAATATTAAAAATGTATATTTATTAATAAATATAATATGAGTATACAAGATTATATAGCTCTTTACGAAAATGATATCCTACACGCTATTGTTTTAACCGATAATATAGGGAAGATTACGTATTGTAATGATACTTGGTTAAAAATGTGTGGCTTTACTATGGATGACGTAATGGGTCGAACCAATAATATATTACAAGGTTTTTTAACTGAACAGGAAATAGTTAAAGAAATAAATCGGGAAGTTAGATACGGGTTAGATGTAGAAAAAGTTATTACTAATTATAAAAAAGACGGTTCGCCATTTAAAAACCATGTCACAATCAAAAAAATTGAAGACGGTTTCCTTGCCGAAATAAGGGACCTAGGTAAATGTGATTATGAACTATCATATGATGCGGCTATCAATAAAAGGCTGGGTTTAAATCAAGAAATGATAAGTCTAATGGTATAGAGACCTTCTTTCGGGTTCTATTAGTAATGTATTTTCAATTATATTTGCAAGATAAGTGTCGTGTAATGCGTCTTCATTAACTATTTTTTTAATTTTTGGTAATGTGTTACACATATTTTTTAAAAAGACTGAGTGTGATTTAATATTTACAGGTGTATATAAAGGCATCCATTCTTTACTAAATTTCACATTTTTTATGGCAAATTCTAAAATAACGCAACCCGTGGACCACCAATCCACCTTATTATTGTATCCCTTTTTATATAATATTTCTGGTGCGAAGAAACCAGGACTACCGCAAAAATCGCGTAATTTATAGGAAGTACCAACTATAAATGGTAAATTGCTATATTTTACGGCAAGTCCAAAATCAACCAATTTTATATAAGTTTTATCTAGACTGGCATCTATTTTACCACTTATAAGTTCGTCCCTATTCGAACAAATTATATTCTCAGGCTTAATATCACGATGAGCTATATTATTTCGATCCAAATACGCCACAGCTTCTATTAACTGTTCTGTCATAATATGTAAACTTTTTGGCGGTAGTATATTATTTCCTTGTAAATCAAAAATGTCGCAATCACCTAGGCTAAAAAATATGAGTAATGATTCTGGCGTATTTATCACGTTGTGAAGAACTATAATATTGGGGTGGTCAATACTTTTAACAATACTGATTTCCCGGGCTAAACGTGATAGTTGTTCGTATGTTCTTATTTTTTTCTTATCAATATTTTTAACTGCATATAATATTCCTACACGTTCTGCCCGGTATACAGAACCAAACTGTCCGTTACCTAGGAAACTGCTGATTTTATATTCAAATGTTTTATCGCGTAAAGATAGACGTGTTTCTTCTGGTATAGAACTTAATTCGGGATCTGTTTTTATTGAGTGTTTCCAAAATACGTTGTGTAGTTCTTCTTTCAACCTTTGGTATTTTCTTGACAAAACATGAAAGTCATCAATATTGGCCCCGTAGGTTGTTATTTCCGGGGTCTCCATGATGTCAACTTCGCCCATTTATTTTGGCTTGTTATATCTCTTTAATTAATCACAAAGAAAAAAGATACTACACAACTTGCCCATGTATATTGCATTTATCTAAATTCAACTTTCGCAAAATAACATGGAGATAGTACACCATTTACTCCTTTACACAAGAGTACACCATTTGCTGATGTGTAAATGGGTATGTTCGCAGCCATTACTTTCGCCGCATCAATGTAGATAAGAACTTGGGAACTCTGTCTCATACCTGATTTTACTTCGCCAGGCAGTCCTTTTGCGAAATGAATATAATCGCGTGTCATTTTCGACAGGCCGTCTTTCTTAATTTTTTGCCAGGCGTCCATCGTAGTTCCGTGTATCATGACGAAATGCCGGCCTATCATTTCCGGGGTTAATCTCTCCATTTCTATGGATACATTACAAGAATGACCTTGATTGGCACGCAGATGGGTGATAGTGTGGCGCGCCGTTACATTAGAGGACAATTCAGTACCATCACTACAGCGGACCCCGAATCTCGATTTGTTGTCGGTGTTCACCAGGTGACGAAGTAATTCTTGAATGTTAGAAAATTGAGGTAATTGTTTGATCCGGTCATTTAACTTGAAGCGCGAAACGATGGTATCTAGTGTAGCATAGCCGTTGTCAACTTTGGGAAATTTCGCGTCGTGTCGCAGTGCTTTAGTTATGGCACGTGACACCTGGTTGATGGTATCGGTCGACATGGTATTATTTTTGTGGTGTGTTATTTCTTTAATTAGTCACACACAAAAAGTACCATTGTAACATGTTCTAGAACCTTAACCTTATTTAAGGTTAGAACGCTTACTTACAAGCAACATAGCATACAACATCAACAATGTCTACCTTCACTAAACAACACCAACGTGTCTTCCCTCAAGGTGGTAAGATGATAGAGGATAGTGGCAAAAAGTACATCGAGTTCCCAGGCGAGGGTGGAACTGGTGTTATGCTTGCTGAGAAGCTCTACCATACTACCGGCACCAAGGCTGGACAACGGGTTACATTGACTGACAAGATGCTTAAAGAGATTGGTTGTGGGCAACCGGGTGCTGGTTGGTACGCAAGTGAGAAGTACGATGGACTTCGAGGCGTATGGACTGGTAAGGAACTCGTTGCTCGCCCATCAAAAGATAGTACGACCAAAATGTGGACTGCGAAGGTGTTCACGACCGTACCAAGTTTCTTCCAAGAACTCTTGCCCCCTGGGGTTGCGCTTGACGGAGAAGTGTGGATGGGTCGGGGCAACTTCCAGAAGGTTTCGGGGCTAAGCAGCCTCAAGGTTACCAAGAAAAATACACTAGAAAATATTACAAAAACGTGGGAAGACGTGGTCTACAAGGTCTTCGATAGCCCTAGTGTTGAGGGTGTATACGAAGAGCGTATGGCTGCTGTTAGCAAGATAATGAGCCACATTGAAAAGAAGTGGAACAAGACCGAGCGGGGCAAAGCTGGTGCCTCGTGCCCGATACGGCTGGTTGTCAGCTACCGTATCAAAGATGATGAACACCTTATGAAGCTCTACACCGAGATGACCAAGTCGGGAGCCGAGGGGGTTATGGTGCGAGCGCCTCGTAACTTGTACGAAGCTAAGCGTAGCAAGCTGCTACTCAAGATGAAGGTACAGGATGATGCCGAGGCCGTGGTCCAGGAATATATGCCGGGTACTGGCCGGCTCGACCGCAAGGCCAGCGATGGCGTACACCCAGTCCTGGGAGCACTCAAGTGTGTGATGGCAGACGGAACGGTCTTCAATATTGGCACTGGGATGACAGACGAAATCCGCGCCAACTATTGGGACCCTGAAAGCCCTTACCACATTCCTATTGGTTCCACGGTGAACTTCAGTTATATGGAGCTTACTGGCGAGGGTGTGCCGCGACACCCGGCGTACAGGGGCGTGAGAACTGATGTTGTGTGCGAGCCACCTCCCCAGGATGGTGACTTTCGTGTCAGGATTGTTGAAGAGTTCAAGGCGATAGTCAGTAAAATAAAGACCGACCGCGAACCTAACTACCAATTCAAACTTCGGCCCTACAACAAGGCTATCAAGGCCTTCGAATCCACAACGTCACCTATCACAACCACAAGCCAAGCCCTCGACATTCTTCGCCAAGCCGGCGAGAAGCTTACCAAAGAAGACCCGGCTAAGCCAACTTCTTCAGTATTGAAGAACGTAGCCGATATCATCCGTACCGGTACCTGCACCAAGGCCTCAAAGTCGCGCGCCGACCCCAAGACCCTAGCGGTCCAGGAACTTACTAAAATTCCCCACGTAGGCGACGTCAAGGCGGGTGAGCTGTTCGATACATACAACGTTACCTCGGTACAGGAGCTCCGCGATTGTGCCCCCGCCCGCGGGTCATTGACCGATGCCCAGTCTCTGGGCCTCGAACATTTCGAGGATCTCCAACAGCGGATTCCGCGCAGCGAGATGGACATTTGGAACCAACTGTTGTTCGCCTACAGCCTCGGCCGCGGGGTGACTGCGGGGTCTTACCGCAGGGGTAACTCCAGCTCTGGTGATGTGGATTTCCTGTGTCGGGGTAACCTTATGACCATGACTTACCTTATGCAGGCAATCAGTAACAACGATGACATCGAGGTTCTTGGTTGCTTTGGCCAAGGACGAACTCAATGGCAGGGGGTGATGAGACTGAAACGTCGCGATTTCAAAGCTCGCCACGTTGACATCTTCTGTCACGACACTGAATACTTTGGGTTTGCACTACTCCACTCTACTGGAAGTGGCGAGTTCAATGTAAACTGTCGCAAGAACGCCTTGGACAAAGGCCTGTCTCTTTCTCAGTATGGGTTTAAGCCTAAGCAGTTGGGGCTAATTGAGAAGTTGGAGGGTAAGGCTAGCGATGAAGCCAAGATACTTGAATACATTGGTATGAAGTATGTCGAACCCAATGATAGGAAATGAGGTCTAAAACAATAAAACCAATAAAAATTATAAAAAAGCCTTTTACGGCACGTAAACAACAAACAACAATCACAATAATGAACTACAACGCAAACGACTTTACTTGTCTAAACTGGGCCCCACCATCATTTGCCAGATGCGTAGTACGCGCCTTTATTATGACCACTTGGCTCCCTATATTTATAGCATTATACGGGATTGCCTTATTGGGTGTATACACTGTCAATTACTTATCTACAGTAATAATACAAAACAAGCGGTGGTTAATCGTTTACATCTGGACTATACTTACACTCCACACTATATTTGATCCGACATTGTGGGCGCCTACTGAGTGCTTGGACAGTCATTACGCACCAAATGTTACGGGTTATAGGAAAATTATATCGATGCCTGCGGTTATATTAGGCTATAATAGTACCCAACGCTACAACATAATGTAAACAGTAACATAAATAAAAATCAAGAAAAACTTAAAAATCCAAGACTTTTTAAGTCGCGTCAAATCTAAAAGTGATATATTACTTAAAAATAAATGTATAGTCTATTAGTAAATAGACACCAAGAAACAAACAATATTGAAACTATGTTTCTCGCTATAATCAACTGGTGGGTTACAATAAGTACATCAGCGGTCGATATTATTAAGATATGTTGTAGCAAAACAGCATTAAAAAGCGCTGCGTCACTACTATCATCAAACTGTAGTTGCTATTCATTGGAATGGTTAGAAACGCAAATGAAGTTATGTAAAGGACCAGACGGTGATAATTCAAGAAATGCCTCCGGACAGTGGGGTCATTTCTTGGATATCGAGATGTTGGAAGAAAAGAAAGAGCAATATGTTTACGGGGAGGCTATTAAAATTTAAAGAAAAAAAGCGTATTTATAATTAAGGTATGGTATTAGATTTATCGGGTAGCAGTAGAGTGTCACCCGAACAAATAGAATGCGATGTGTGCTACCACGAATATGAAACCATCCCAAAAAGTTGTAAAAATGATAAATGTACTTTTAATGTTTGTGAAACTTGTATCGGTATTTTACCCACCCGTCATTCTGTTATCGAACCCATGCGAGGAAACACAATAAATTATAAAGACTGTCCAGCGTGTAAAACACCAATCGAACAAATTAGCCGCATTGAACGTTCTAGACAAGAGTACGATGACGAAGGCGGATATTGGTGTCTTAGAGATATTGTATGTTGTTGTTTAATAGGACACTGTAGTGTAAGTGAGTGGCAATTTTTTAGAAGATGTACACCCGGCACGGCAACGTGTTGTTGTTTAGGTCTAGATTGTAAGTTTGAAAATAACAATCATCCCGCGGTGTCTAGATTTGAAATAGGCATTTGCGATAGTAACGAGATGTGTGGTTACTCCCAACGAAATTGTGTTGAGCAAAGTACTTCTTTCGGTGTATTTATGCTTTTCACGGTAGGATCTTTGTGTTGTATTAAATGTACGGGGAATGTACTATTACATTTATTTGCTAATCATCATTTAGCAACGACCGCACACGATTGTTTTGAGGGTTACCATAATGGTCATTGGTGCATGGATTGTTGCGTGGGATTTTTGAGTATATGTAGTTGTGCTTCTTGTATATATATGATAAAAGAATGTTGTTTAAATGATGTAATAGGTGCTCACGGACCCTGTTGTGGAGCGTTTATAACGTGTATGTGCGAACATCCTCGGGCTTTAATAAGCCACGAGCCAATGGAACGTAGTTAATTTATTCCTTTTAATGTTCGTGATTTAATAAATATAGCGGCATACCGACGGTAATAAAAAAAAGCCATACCCCACAAAAAACTTCAAATACCACTTTATTTCTACGTTCAAATTCTGTCATTATTGTTTCGGGTGGGGTATCCAGAATACACGGAAAATCAATAGCCTTTTCTATATCGATACCTTCCCGACAAATTGGGCAAACGCTACCAGACTTTTTAGATGTATAAAGTGTGCTGGCGCAGTCCCTACACAATAAATGTGTACACATTGTGGCATTTATTGTTGGTGTATTTTCTAAACAAATTGGACAGGGTTCTGTTTCTCCTATATAATCTTCGTGTTGATAATATTGTATACAAATATCTATCATACTTTATTTATTAACCACGAAAATTTTAAGTAGGGTTAAATCAACTTTTGTGGGCTGCCTTTTTGGGAGCGGCGCGGGCGTTTTTTACCTTGCGTTTCGTTTTTCTGGATTTCACGGTCGCTTTTTTATTCAAAGCTTTAGCTAAGTCATTTATCTTCAAGCATAACATCCCTTTGGTGTATTCGTGCACTTCACCAT
>MDTB01090909.1_pt1 | contig 20311 bp, 19 predicted proteins | sample 811161 | NCBI WGS metagenome assembly MDTB01 (sample SAMN05326650, study PRJNA326480) | marine metagenome | isolation source: seawater | place: Mediterranean Sea | collected 2009 | reverse complement strand
TATCCATGCGGCTAACTGGCTAACATAATTTACCCTGGCTGTGTTGCCTGTAGCAACAGCTAATTGCAGGATGAGTAACAAGCTAAGTTTTTCGTCGTCGGTGTACTTGCTTCTAAGCGCTTCGCCAAGCCCTTCTTTGAATTCGTTTTTTTTATCAGACTTAACCTGAGATAGCCACTCAGCGTCCGCAGAAGCTCTCTGTGAGGCTGTTTTTAAAACAAGGTTATTTCCAGACACTTTCCAGTGTCGTTTAGGAGCGTCGGGAATATCAGGGTTTATAAGCCATTCGCTAGGGTCATATTCTGGAGTATTTACACTCTGAATAACCGCAAGCGTTGTTTTATTTACTACTGTTGCCATTTATGTACTCCAGCTTTTTAATGGTTCAACTTCTCTTGAGAGAAATTCTTGAATGTCTGTGGTTTGGTCTCTTCTAAGTGCTGTATCAGCATGTAAAACAGGGTTAGGGTCGATAATATCTCTATCTGTTTTTTTTCCTCTCTCTGAAGGCTCTCTTTTATCTATACCCCTATCTTCTATATATATGATAAGTTCGTCGGCAGCGACGTAAGGGGCTTCTACCTCTGGGTCAAAAACCGCATCGGTGTGGCTTTGAGGCAAATTATCAAAATCAAAATGTAGTATGCTTCTATTTGTCATGACTGTTCTAAAGTAAGGTTTTCCTTCAAAATCATTAAGCTGTACTCCATCGTCGCCTTCAACTGGCTCCGTAACGACTTCGCAGAAAGGAAAGTCAACGGTTGGATTTGGCTCTCCCCACTCTTTTTTCTTTTTCAAAATAGCCAAAATAACTGTGGCTGCTTGCAACTCAATCAAGCTAGCATTATTTCCAGGCCAAGTCACTATTTGATGGATTTTGCGTTCAGACGCACCCCATTTACCTCCAGCTAGTCTACAGGTAATAACATCGCCTCTTCTTTTAACGCCCTTGTCTCCTTGGCGTCTTAATGATACAATTAACTCTATTTCATTAGCCATTTAAATTACTCCTATAGCTTTCAAGCAATTCTGACTCAGCGTTATTTACAGTAGAATCAATAGTAACCGGCTTGACTTTTAGCGTTTCTTTTTTTATCGTAGCTTTATTTATTTCAAATTCTGTATTTACTATTTCATCACTCTTAACTTTTTGTTGATTTAAGTCCAGGTCAAAATACTTTCTGGACCTAGTTTTTGTTACGTTTTCTTCAGATAAAACTTGACCATTTTCAATTATTTCTGTGTACTCAGACTCTTTGTATGGAGTAATTAATACAGGCGGAATCCCAGTTTTATCAAGCTGCCCTCGCATCAACCGCTCTAATTCGTCATCTTCCCAGTCAACAACTTTATGTATTCTTATTTCCATAGAACCCCAATCAGCATGTTCTTTTAGTTTAATACAAATAACATCGCCGCGACACTTGTCTGACGAGTTTGATTCTTTGGTTCTAATTAGGGCTTGTAACATTTTACTGTTGAACTCCATCTCCGTCTTGAGATAAAAATCTAAAGAAAAGCCTGTCAATGTTTTCCCCGGCTTTTTCAGTTTCGTCAACGTGGTCTCTAGTTTGACCTAAGTGTATGGCAATTTCACCTTTTGCGTCTTCGCCAATAATCGGCTTGTCATTCTTTCCTCCAGAAGCAACCCTAATTCCGCCTTCTGCCACAGGCATCAAATTGTTTGGGTATGTTATTACGTCTGGTTTTAATCTTGTTGTAACTTCGGAATCAGAAACAATTGCAAATCCATTGTCAATATTAACATAAGAACCATTTTTTAAGTTAGAGTTTTTTTGTCCAACGGTTGCACCAGTCTTTACGTTGAATGGGTCTGGCCTATGTTTTTTTTCTGGAAATTTTTCTTGTTCTGTTTTTTCAGGTGTTGATGCAATAGCGCCAATAAAATATCTGGTTTGAGATTGCTTGGCTGCTCCGGCAAAAATTATTCCTTTTCCGTCTTTAGATAACTCATACGAGTTTGACTGGCTTCCCATATATTCTTTTTTAGTCTTTAACACAGATTTTGGAAGTTTTGTATGTGATTGGCTATTATTGGCTGCTGAATTTTGCCCAAGAATATCAAACCTAATAGTTTTTTGAGGGAAAATATTTTGTGGTGGGATAAGTCCAGTAAATGTTTTTTTAACTACTGATGGTATAAATCCACCTCTAAAGAAAACCCCATCATTAAGACCTAGCTGCATACTGCCACAACCTTGTCGTGAAAAACTGTCCATAAAATCGTTTTTTCCAGTGACATTAACGTGTGCGTCGCTAAGGTTATCTATGTAAAAGGGACCAAAATAAGAACGAAAAACATCATCTGGTCCTCCGTCATAAACACTAAATCCAGAAGCAAAAGGTCTTCTGTATGAAAAATTGCCAGGTTTAACAAAATCTGGATATTCTCTGTTAGAAGTCTGGTCTAAAGCATTTATAATATTGTCTCCATCTTCGTTGTGCTGCACATATTTTTGCTTTGCGGCATCGTATTGTACTCTTCCAACTATTACATTTCCTCTAACCATTGAATGTGTAAGCATACATCCGCTGGAAAGAGTGTTTACAACAGGAAGCCCAATATCAGAAACAACATCCCATTTTGGAGATGAGCCTGTTGAATCATCTGCGTAAGTTTTTCCAGATGGTAGTCTAGCATTATAAACAGGACATATTAAATTGTTTTCCATGTTAACATTTAAGTGAGACTGGACAAAACCTGTCTGCGCAAGGTCGCCAGGATTATTGAATCCGCCAGACTGCGGAATAGCGACGCTGTTGCTAATGTTTAACACAGAAATATACTTAGGGGCAAAAGATTTTATTGACCCAGATAGCGCTGGAGTTATTCCATTTCTGCCTGGGCTCCCGGCAAGGGGCCTTTGCGTATGCCACAAATTAGCAACCTGATGAGCTTTCATTCCAGGATAATTCGGTTCAAGCATTGCTTGCGGCTCAGGTAAATTTGCGTCAGGGTGTGCAGTAATGGTATTGTTTTGCATCCAGACTTCCAACATTCCGCCATTAGTGGCTCTGTTTTTTACGCTGACAACACTAGTGTTGTTACCACTATACTTAAGTTTTCTTTGATTGTAAGGACCAGTATAATTTTTCGGTCTTATTTCGATAGTGGCTCCAGGACCAACATTTGAGCCTGGATTAGAGGCCTCTGATAAAATTAATCCGCTAGAACTAACTCTTTGGTCTATATTATACGAAATACCACTACATGCGTGGTTTGTATGAAATATTACCTTAGAATTTCTCTTAATCCAGGAGGGCATGCGGGTTCCAAGAAAACCGCTGGCTGTTAAGGTTCTTGTTGATTGAACATAGGTGGCTCCTAATGCAGGCCCCAACAACAATTGCATTCCTAAACTGACATCATTATGTACTGAATTCGGGAAAGAACCGAACTTGTTATCCCATAGTCCGCTTTCTGTCGGGTATGCGTCTGATGCAAAATTATGAACAATTATATTGTTACGCATCATAATGGTCATCGCTCTATCGTGAAAGCCTCTGTTTTCGTCCAAGGGGTTGGGGGCAGTGATGGTGCGCTGAGGGGCAGCCGCCGCTTGTACAATATTATTAATAGCCACTCCGTTTCCAGCAAAAATTTTACAATTTTCTATTAATCTCATATCATTGCCATTAACGACGTTTCCATGATATCCACTGCTAACAGGGCCAGAGACGCCATCAGCGGTTTGACTATATCCAGGCACATTATTATACTGTTGGGTTGGGTCATATGCGGTTGTGGGAGCATAAGATGGCCATAGTGCTTCACCAGCATATCCGCAAATATACGGTGTCTCGTTAAGGCTTCCTCCGGCTCCGCATCCGTCTTGAGATAAAAAACTTGGAGGTGGATTTTGCCTGCTGGTGTCACCGCCTCTATTTGTGCCGGGTTTACCTCCAAATCCTGAAAATCCGCTAGTGGAGCCTCCCGCACCAGTATTGGTATCCCATGAGTTATTACTGTCATTAGTCAATTCCCCTGCAGGATAGGTGGCCCTGCCTTGCCCCGTATCAGCGCTTTCATTTCTAATAGAGTCTTCATACCCGTCGCAATCAAGGTCTTCTGGTGCATTTTCTACGGCTGTATTTTTTATTACTACGCCTTTTAATATTGTGTAGGGTATGTTGCTTCTTACTCTACCTATTGTCCCAGCAAGGCCGTAGGGAATTTTGGTTTTCTTCATAATAGCTTCAACAACGCTATATTCGTTTTTCCATAAAGCTGTAATATTCTCAGAAAAACCGATTTGGTTAGGGCCAGTGTCAGGGGTGATATGCATCTTGAATACACCCTCTGTTCTATCGCTAATTACTGGAAGGTCGTGCTGCTCTACTACACCCACCAAAGCGGCCTCTCTTAAAGTAGAGTCGACGGATTTTGCCAGTGATTGCGCGGCTTTTTTTAGCTGGTTTTGATAAGATTGCTGCGCTTCTATATACTCGTTGCGTTGTGTGTTTGCGGCCTTTTTGTGTGACTCGGCGACTCTGACCAAGTCCTCTCCCTGTTTCTTTAAGAAGTCACTTAAAGGGAATTTAGCGTTAGGGTTACTAGCTTGTCTTATTAACTTCGCTTGTTTCTTTTGTTCAGCTTCAAGTGCCTTCCCTTGAACCCTCATTGCCTTCTCTGAAGATAACATTGCCCGCAACTGGCTCCTCCACTCAGCTCCTGTACCCTCAAAATTGTTAGTGTTGGCCAAACGCCTATGGTGTGCTATCTCTTGTTTCTTGGCTGCAATGCTTTGCAGGAGCTGCTGGATTTGTTGCTGGATTTGTAAAATATTTTGTCTCGCAGACTTCAAATAAACCCGTAATCCGTTTTTCGCCGCTTTAAGTACGATGTCTATATTCTTTGCTGTTGTTATAGCGTTTGTAGCCATTTGTTCATACGTGGTCCAAACTGCTACATCGGTTTTTGTTTTCCTCTTTAAAGTTATCGAAACAAATCCTACTGTTCTTTGGGTCGGTTTGTTCCTTCTTACAGTCACATACTTCTTGGAACTGATTGTAAAATCATTGTGTCCAAAAACCTCCTTTGCTATTGCATTTGCCCTGGCTACGGCAGCCTCGACACTCGACGCATCTACGTCCTTATTTACTGCCTTCCCCAAACAGATGTTGTTTCTAAAGTCAAGCTTAATGTTGCCAGTATTAGGAGCGGTGTCCCACACAATTCCATCAACTAAACCGTCGAAGTTTTCGAGAGCCCTGTCCATCCTATCTCTAGCTTTTTTCATTGTCCCTGTAAACATTTCCGTTTCTTTTATTGCAGAATCCATGGCATTTGGAAAAGGAACTCCGAGTATGGCGGGGCTTTTATAAACCATATCATTCGGTGGACCGCACTGACGCTGATAAGAGTGTCCTTCAATAGGTTGAACAATCCAGGGGGCATCACTACATTCATCGTCTGTACCCGCTTTATCAGGCATGTCTTGTTTATAGTCCTTGCGGTTTGACGCAACCGGCCCGCCTTCATTCTTCTTTGCCCAACGGCAATACTTTAATTCTACATTGCCGCAAGTCCAATTTGCGGTTTTTCCAGGTAAACAATAAGCTACATAACCCATTGTGCCAGTATACATAGGGTCTGTTTCAGCCCACGCAGCCCAAGCTGACAGACTTGTAAATGTTATTGGAAAAAACTTTCTGTATTTAGCCTTATCTATATCTAAAAGAGACGGATTAATAGCGGCTCCAGCAAACTGTTCGAAAATTGTACTAAGGCTATCAATCCCGCCAACCGGCGCCGGTTCTGTGTGACTGAGAGATTTGCGAGTTGCCTGCCAGTCAGGAACAAAACCACCGGTGGGAACACCGCCGGGTTGTGAGGGTCCATACAAAGCCCCTGCATAGCCTCCTTCGCCCTGCAACGCCTCAGTTGCCGAGCCGTATCCATGTTGTCCGAAATGACCGACCTCTTCATAGGCTGCCGCCATATCCGGTATTCGCTCGGTCTCGTCAAGATAATCTATGGGCTGTATAGCCGGACCCATTAACCCTTGGGCGTCTTGAGTCCAGTTTTCCGGAGTCCAGTGAACAATGTTGTTTTCTGACATAAAGTCAGCGAAGTCAAAGTTTTCACTGGCCTGAACTCCGTCAACTTCTTCTCTTGGGTCTTCTGGCATTGTTTTAATTCTCCAATAGATTATAGCATTCTCGTATGCAAGAATGTTCGTGCAATATGGGGTTTTTGACGTCTACATGTTTGTGTTTTTTTAAGTGTCTTTCTTCAGGCATTCTTTTGTCAATTCCTCTTTTATCTATTATAACAATCAAATCTTCGCAATTAATTGGCTCGCATTCTAAATCTTTTGATAAAACTTTATTCAAAATGTCATTTGGCAACCCTGAAAAATCAAAGTTTATAAAGCTTCCGTTAGTCATGCTTTTATTTGTCCCGTCTTCTTTTACCACCTCTTGAAAAGGATAGTCTATAAAACCTATATCATCAGACTTCATTTTTTCAGATAGTGTGCTCCATATCTTTAAATCCTCTTCGGATGGGTCTTCTGACGGCCAATTAACTCTTTGAAAAACTTTTCTTTCAAAATCGCTATCCCATCCAGGCTGAAAAGAACATCTAAGTACAGTTCCTGGACAATTTATCCCATATGGTGTTGATGACGAAACTACAAGTAAAGAAAGTCTTTCCATTATTCATACCACACAGTTATCCAGCCTCTATTTGCTGAAGCCGAAAAAGAACTTGAATCAAAATAACCGCCGTCTCTTCTTTGAAGGGTAATGTGTGTTGAGCCTATTCCTGATACAGAAACATCTGTAAGTCCACTTACTCCAGGGGCTGTGTCTGCTGTATAGTAAGTTTCGTCAGAATCATTTCTAACAACAAGATTCAAAGCTCTGGTATTTTTCCATTTATCGGCAATAGCAATAGGATTAATAACTTTCTTGAAATAGATGCTATCCATATTCCAAGAGCCTATGTTGACCGTTTTTCTTCTCAAGCCGTAATCATCAAATCTGTATTGATAATTTCCAGAAGCTTGAACCGCTAAATTAAGCTCGTCTACAGTAGCTAGAGTGTCGGTATTAATTCTTGCAATATCGCCCTGTTTGCTAAGAGCAACAACCCCGTCACGATTATTGTATCCGTCTGCAGGGTTTATTTTTTCTATTGGCATAATTGTTCTCCTGTATGTATTATCTTAAATCAGAAAAGCCGCCTCTGCCATAGACAGCGTTTCTGTGTGGGCCTATAATTGCTTCTCCGGCGTTACTATTGCCCAACCTAAATTCAAATTCAGCCTCTTCGTATCGTTTACATGCAGAATCCATCAGCTCTTTTTTTGCTGCAACCATACCTCTTGGGTCAACTGCTGAAGGGCCGTCTTTAATCACAATGGCTTTGTTAGTTGAGGCTCTGTAATCGCCTTGGGCTAATACGCAAGCAGCTCTTAATATCACCAAATTAATAAACCCATTATCCCTGGAGCCTGTGGTTGGGTCTGGTGTTATACCGCTATTTGCAACACTTATAGTGTAGTCTCTTGGAAAGTCAACAACCCCAAATGTAAGTTGGGCTGAGGTAACTATTAGGTTTTGAAGTCGCTCGTCTGTGTATTCCCTCGTTGTTGCGTCTGTGTCATTAATGACATAGCGCAATAAACTGGTCATTTCTGTTTGCCACGACATAATGCTGCTCCATCTTGTATGCTTGGGAGGTATATTATATTATACACCAAAACATTACAAAAAAAGCTGACCCCGAAAACGGGGCCAGCCCTTTGTTTTAGCGTAAAAAGCTAGGCTATTAGAGAGAGCCGAGGATAACACGGCGGTTATCAAGCACAGCAAAGCCATGCTCGGCAAATCCATAAAAACCAGCTCTGCGCTGACGATGAAGGTTGTCATCTTCAAAGACCTGAACGTTTTCACGAACCGGACGCACAAAAGCGTCGTTCGAACTCAAGTCCAAACCAACAACAAGCTCAACGTCCGAAGCCTGAAGGCTACCGCTAAGCTCATTCTTGAAGAAGTTCTGATACTCTTGGCCAACGCCAATTTCATCAAGGTCATGAAGATTCACCGAGAAAATTCTGGTAATTACGCCAGAATCATCAGCGGCATTGTAAATCTCACGACGAGTAACTTCGTCAATTTGGTCAACACCCCAGTTGCGAATATCTTCAATCGCTTCTGGAGAAACGTAAAGGTCAGTGAGCTGACCACGATTGATGCTGCTGGAGTTACCACCACCATTACGACGCACCACGGTTTTAAGCATGGATACGAGACGTTTGGTGAACTGGCCAGCGGCGGCATCAGCATCGTAAACCAAAATATTTCGGTCAACTGCTGCGGCCAAAATCGTGTGCCAAGCATCATCATTTGTCTTCTTGACAAAACTCGACTGCAAAACCTGCAGTGCGCGACTCACAACATCCCATCGAGCGTCACGAGCGTAACGAAGGGTCCAGTCAATACTGGAGCCAATCTCGAAAGTAGGAATCATCACGTAGTCACCTTCGATATATCTCTCAGGAATTCTACCATGATTCGGAATGCTATAAGCAACAAAATCCTTTTCAGTACCAGGAGCCAGAAAATCCAAAGGAAATTCGGGCGCAGCTCCAGGAGCCAAATTAATGGTCTCAAAGATACCGCTGGTAATATCACCACTCATAATCCCCTGACGCAGAGGTTGCTCAAGAGCAACAGCTAACTGATGTGTAGCCTCAAGCGACTCGGCTCGATTTGCAGAACCACTCTGCTTCAATAAAGCTGTCATCTCTGGCGTAGGAGCGCTAATCGTATTATTATTCATTTTAGTCTCCTATTTACTTACTTCTCGGGAAATTGGAATCGTGCTGCGGAAGATTCACATAAATCTTCGCATAACCATCTTCATCTTTGGTGCTTGCAAATTCACCAATCACAAGACCACCATTATAAACCTTACGGTTAATCTGGGGGTTCTTCTGCGTGTTGGTAATGAATCCGCTAGGACCAACAAAAGCTGTTTGACCAGCAGTAGGCGTAACGCCTGGGTCAATTTGATTGGTTACAACCCAGCCTTTTCTAAGAAGGGTGACTTTCCCACCTTTTTGCATCTCGTTCTTGTGGAAGTTGATGTGCTGACGAGTCTGGTCAATATTGACCATATCGTTAAGCAGGATGCCAATAGGGGCAACACCCGACTGTTGGGCTGCGTAAGTAACCAAAGCAGCAGACTGGTCTAGCGCAGCGCCAGAACCTGCCGTGCTAAGAGTCGCGACACCACCTCTTTCGGCCACTTCATTTAAGAAGAAGTCGATAGTAGTTTCGAACTCATATCGGTCGCCTTTAAGTGCCATAATTAATTCTCCTTTTACGACGCTTCTTTGTTATCATTGCCACCTAAAACCTCACCGAAGTAATCAGTAAGGCTGGCCACAACACTATCACTATCATTTTCGCTTTGTGCAGCAAGAGCTGCGGAATCTTCCGCCTCTGCCTCTTCGAGAACATCTGCGTCTTCTGCTTCTTCAGCAGCCTCAACAGCCTCTTCCAAGTCGGCTTTAGCTTCATCTTCCTTCTTCTTTTCAGCATACTTTTTCTTCATCATGCCAGCCTTACCATCTTCGTCCTTCTTCTTTTTCTTCTCTTCGTCCTCGTCTTTATGACCGGGCCAATGAGGAGCTTCAGTAAGTTTAAGAACTAGAGTTTCAAACTGTTCATCAGAAATGCCTGCAAAAGTTTCAACCAAAGCTTCTGCTTCAGTTTTATCAACACCCTTGTCAACAAGAGCGCTAACTCTACTTGTTTTAAGGCTTTCGGCCTCAATTGCTTCGAGCTTTTCTGTAAGCTCGGCAGCGATTTTATCGCTTTCAGCCTTAGCGTTTGACAATTCCTCAATGCTTTTATCGGAATTTGCGTTTGCCTCAGAAATTTCAGCGACTTGAGATTTAAGTTCAGTAATTTCCGCGTCTTTGTCAGCGCAAGACTTCTCCAACTCAGAAATTTGAGCCTGAACTTTCTCTTCGTCCATGTCTCTCAGACGGGCTTCAAGCTTTGCAACCTGAGCTTCAAGAGTACGGACTTGCTCATTGTTATCTGACATTGAGCTTTCTCCTTTTCTACTACTAGTTACTAGTAAATTAACAGAAGGGTTTGTTTCGGCTAACCCTTTAAAAATAACACTATCTTCTTGTTTGAAAATAATTGACTCTGGGTTTCCTGGATTTTCAACAAGACCCTTTCCGCTAAAGGTTAAGTTTCTCATAACTCTACCTATGCGACTTCCGTCATATTCTCCTTTGCCTCCATAAGAACGAAGATGCTTACTAAGAAAAGAAGTATCCTCGTTTCTTGAAACAATCCTTTCACCACCGGACGCATCGACAAGCGCGTAGTCGAAATTAGAAAACAAGGCTTCCATAGAAACAAACCATTTTCCCTCAGCTATTTCTTCAATTAAAGATTTAGTATCTTCGGTAAGCTTAGTGTCTCTACTAGAAATATGCTTGTACAGCACAGCGCTAGTAAGAACATGAAACTTTTCTGGTAGGTTGTCTATTTCAGCGTTTTCTTTAACTAGCTCATAATTCTCATCTACAACAACGTTGCCTGTTATGTGACCAATTATAGTGTTTGGGTCATGACTTTTATTAAACGGCTTGTCTTCTGCGGTGCTTCTAGCCGACCACATTTCATATTTATCAAATACATCATCGTTTCTGTTCCACCCAGTCGTGGCTAGTATTGAATAAATATAATGTAGGTCAAACTGGTCTTGATTCAAAGCTAAAGACTGCTCAAGAGAAGGCTTAGATTTAATCTTAGCTTCTTCTATTACCCGTTCGTCAATATTTTTATCTAGAAGTATTGGGCAATATGCAGAAACCGACCTATTTTGCTCTGAGTTTATAATATCAGACAGACCCGCATCGGCCTCTGCTTTATATATTGGTATTTTTCTATACATAATAAAATAGCTCTATTCTAAATAATGCCAAAACTTTATACACCATATTTCAAATATTACTAAAATCTGAACATATGCAGTATACCGCAGCGTAGATATTTCTAAGTTCTTCTACTGTCGGCTTTCTTCTGACATTGTCTTGATGAGCTGAAAGGAGAGTGTGATAGCAGTTATTGAAAATTTTAGGAACGGTGGGTTTTGAGCTTAATATTCTGTGTATTTCAGCGTCATTTATATCTGAGTTTTTCTTCAAATTGCACAATATTCTGAACTTCGTATATTCTACATCGAGACATTCTTTTGACGAAAGACTTCGCATGTTTTTCTTATCATAATGTTTTAAAATACCAGGCGAGATTATTGAGGCTATAGAGGACTGTGCCGTTTTTGCCCACGCCATCCCATTTAAAAATTTACCAATAGAACTGGCTATTTCTGCAGATGTTCTCGGCTTAAAATCTCTGTCTCTTTGTATTCCAGTGTCATCTTTTGAGTTTTTGGGCCTTCCTTCTCCTGGCTCTCCTTTGTCTTCTGGACCTTCAATCTGAGGCTTAGGTTGATTTTTAATCTCAATTTGTTTCTCAAAAGGAGTTGAGCTTTCAGGGTCTTCTATGTCAATGCCTGCTTGCTCTGGGCTAATAAACCCTCTGCCTAAAGCTATTTTTACCAAATCATGTATTTTATCTTTAGAGAACGGGCCAAGCTTTTCTGTTCTTTTGCCAGACTCTCTCTCTGTCGTTTCTTTTCTTCTTCTTTTCTTTTCAAGCTCAGGTATTGCTCCAAACATTTCTATAACAAGCTCTTCGCTTACAAGGCCTCTGTCTAACAATTGTATGAGAAGCGCTTTTTCCGCCGCTTCGTCTTTTAAAATCATATTGTCAAACTGTATATCAGGAGCCTTTGACCAACCCATGGCTTGCCTTAACAGTTCCAGCTCAGCCTTCCAGAAATTAGAAACCTGTTGTCTTCCGTATTCTAATCTTTGCACTAAAGTTTGCAAAGAAATAAAATTGTTAGTAGCTCCAGTATTTTTTGCAGAACCCGTGAGGCTCGGAGGAACCCCAAGCCCGCCGTGGATACTGTCTAGTATCGGGTCGTACTTAGCGCCGCCTAAGAAATTATGAACATTGGTGGTAACCTCTTCAAAACTCAATTCTGGACCCCAAATTAAATCAAAGGCTCCTCCGCCAGGGTTGCTTAATAAAATATCTGCAAGCTTTTGAATTGCAGCGTCAGTTGGTAATATGCCCTTGTCTAAGTCTCCAAGTCTCCATATTCTTATTTGCGAGATAGCTCCATCTAAAGCCGCTAAGTCCGCGAGCTTCATTTTCTCTAAAAGAGTTAGGTCATCCAGAACGCATTCTAGCATAGGTGAAGCCCAGACATCCCAGTCGTCTTTTTTGTAGCTGTATGCTACTATTTTAGAATTATCAAGAGGAAGTATTTTTGTTCCTTTTCTTACAGCGTCAACTAAATCTTGAGGAAGCTTATCAACTATTCTTTTTTCCATTTCATTTTTAGGAGAGCTAATTTTAGACCTAAGATTCCCGGTTATATTTAATCCAACAGCATAGTCTCCGGCAAACTGTCCCAGCTCACCCCCAACAAGCTCGAGAGTCATTGGGTTTAAAAAAGAATATCCGCAAGAAATAACTCTCTTTGGGGCTTTTAGCTGAGGTTTATTTTCGTGTGTAGGTTGTAGTTTGTATTCGTTTTCACCAGCAATAGACATTCTCTTCTCTTCTGTCAGGCTTATTTTGCACATTTGTCTTTGAGCAACAACAGTTCCCAGTCTATATAAATAATTCAAAAATCTTTCGGTAACGTTTTCTCCAGAAACTTTATGGCTAAACCATCTCTGAGCAAACCTCTCTATTCTTTTATTGCTGTGAACAAGCTTAACACCCTGAGACCCGAAGTCTGACATCAAGTCAATAACATTTCTAACTATACCAACTTTTTTATATGCTTTATCGCATGAGGCCATAATATGTTTGGCTCTAACAGGTCTAGCCTCTGCTGTTCTATAAGCGTCGTAGTCTTGTCTAGTAAACTCATTTCTTATAGATATATTTGTGCTTACATCCTCATACCTATCTCTAAAGCCTCCTCCCGGACCACCTCCATAATATGCAACTGCCCTATATCCATCAAGCGAGTTTGAGTTTTTTAAGGCGTTTGCAGCCTCTTCTGGCTTTGAAGGGTCGAAAGTGACAAAAGCTATGTCTTGTGAATCTGAGGGAATATTTGTTTTTATAGGGTCTTTTCTTTGAGCCATTTTTTATTTTCCTGGTATTAGTATTGGTAATTGAATGGTAATACTATTGCATATATATCTTACACCACTATGTTCTGCGAACGCCCATACCGTATATTCCGTTCATTTGTTTAATCAAATGCTCTGGCCCGGTGTATAGCTGACCGCCTTTCTTAGGGTTGTTGTTGCTGGCGTAACCCCCAACAAATTTGTGTTCTTGGCCCTCTAGCTTATTGTCTATGCAGTGGCAAACTTCGTTGCACATAAGTAGTGATGAGTATCTATCTTTTCTCATTCTTCCTTTTTTACCGCCTGCCTCAACAGTTTCCGGCGTGTCCCATCTGTCTCTTCCGCTAGAAGTTTGAGTATGTTCTATTGTCGCCAACTCGTCTTTTAATGATTCTATTTCAAGCACACAATCCTCTAACGTATCATAATGCCTGTTGGCAATTTTATCGTCTGTTATTGCTTCTGATAGCAGGATGGTATCAAATTTAGGGAATAGTAAAGACTGCGTTTCAAGGTCTTTCCTAAGATTGTGGTTTGCTTTAAATGTAAACTCAGATTTAGCAAATTGTATCATGTGTAATATGTGCAAACCAGCTTCGCCATCTGTTGGTTTATTCTTGGATTCCCAGTAAAAAGGGTCTTTATCATCATCGTATTTTATGTATGGCCAAAGGGGCTGCTCCCCTTCTTTTAGAATGTTTTTATCGTGCAACGCTTCCATTATTGCTATGCCGCCTCCTTGAGCATCTATAGCTATATGTTTCGTAGGAAATATTTTCATTAAATCTAATATTTTTCTAGCGCAATAATTATAAAAACTTTCAAGGTTTGAGTCTTTTTTTGTCTTTATTCTTTCCCTCATAACCTGCCTGCTGCATGTCCACGAATAGACAATTCGTCGATGCTTATCGTTTTGCTCTAAGATAATTATAGAAAAATTGTCGTTCTCAGACGCGGGGTCAATTCCATAAACATATTTTTTATTTGGGTCTCCTACTAGCATAGCGTCAAAAGAAACGTCTTCGCCTAAAATTGTTCTGACTGGCTCATTGGTAACACATCTTTCTATTAGGCTTCTTCTGAAAAATCCTTCTGAATCTTTAGCGAAACAAGCCTCATATTCCATCTCGTATCTTGAGGCATGAAGCATTGCTTTTGCTTGTGCTAGCTGTGATTTATCCATAAAGCCCTCTGGCAATAACCCCTCTGGAATTCTCATAACTGAATATTGTTTCCAGTCAAATCCGTCTGGGATTTTTCCTTTAAAAACATTCTCTTCTAGATATCTCGGGTCTCCTTTACTACGCACAATTTCTCTTTGTCTAACAAAATAATCATAAAAATGATTAAATGCGTAGTAAGCTGTGCCAGCTATAATGGTTTGGTTTCCGAATCCAAGCTCACCTTCTATTTGCTGTGCTTCTTGGTACATGCCAAGCTCTTTAAGTTTTTGTATCTGAGCGTATTCTTTAACCTTGTCTGCTGGATTTGCTGATACAGCGCCAAAACCTTTAATAACAACTTCAAAAATTTCTTGGGGGATTGACGCAAATTCATCTGCTATAATGTAGTTGGCGCGTAAACCACGGATTTTAGAGCCGTCACCAAGAGGTATAGCTATTATTTCACTTTTGCCAACATAAAAAGTGCATCTATCAATGTCCCTTTTGGGTCCTTGACCTTTGCTTGCGCCCACCATATTTGCAAAGACTGGAGAATTTTTATAGAAAGTTTCCATGTATTCAAATAGAAGCTTTGATTGTCTAAATGCCGCTCCAATAACTATAATCTTACAGCCCTGTACAAAGAACGCCCTAAGTAAGGAGTATAACGCAAGAATCCATGTTTTTCCAGCTCCGCGAGTAGCTATTAGCATTGGAAATTTTCTATTCCATAGTTCTTGTAGTATACATAACTGAAAAGGCAATAAGTCAACATTTAAAAGATACTTGCATGTAAACCAGAAGTTCTCTGGCTTTGACATGTAGTCCAAAAACTCCATCATAGGGTTGGAGTAATCTAGATTAGGCTCAGTAAGAAAATTCCTTACGTTTACATTTTCTATGTCGCCTATGTTTAAATGGGCGTGTTTCAGTAAACTTTGTATGTGTTCTTTATTGTTTTTTGCTGTCATATTTTGACTGAGACTCCATAAATCTTTTGAAGATACTTGAACAGACTTCTTTTGCGTATTTCCCACAAAAAATAAATGGAACGTCGTATTTCTTTTGTAACTCTAATATTCTCTTTAAGAAAAACGGTCCTCTTACTTTCATGTATTTTCTTTTGTATGCCGGTATTTTGCTCCCCTTTGGAAACTCTACGACATCTTTCATTTCAAACTCTAGCAAAACGTATCTCCAGGGAAAATCAATCATTCTTTCAAGCTCTCTTTCAAATCTTGGCTGAGTTATGTTCGTGGCCAATTCTGATACGTTGCCTTTTCTTTCTATGCATATGTGTTTTTCGTACCCATAAAGAGTATAGTCCCCAGTCTTTATTGTCTGCTCCTCTGTTCCAGCACAATAACCAGACTGAGTAAATTCCCAACCGTCTTTTTCTCTAGTATCTCTATATACTAGGTAAGGGTCGTATTTTGCCGACATGACCTTGATTTCTCTATATCATATTCTACCATTCTCTTTACCATTTCATTAAAAGACGTTTCAGGAGACCATCCAATTTCTGCTTTTGCTTTATTGTAATCTCCGTGTAAAAACTCTACCTCCGCAGGTCTGTAAAATTTAGGGTCAATAACAACCAAGTTATCCCATTCTTTTATTCCTATAAGGTCAAAGGCTATTCTAACGAAATCCCTAACAGTTCTACTAGTTCCAGTAGCTATAACATAATCCTGTGCCTGTTCTTGTTGTAGCATCATCCACATCGCTTTGACGTAGTCAGGGGCGTAACCCCAATCTCTGGCCGCGTCTAAATTTCCTAGTCGGAGCTTTGGAAAGCTTTCTTCTGGATGCATTACAGAAAATATATTGTCTGGGTCAGAAGCCGCGTCAAAAGGCTTGTTTTCTCCGTTCATCCAATTCTTAAATTCAGCTACCCATTTAGTAATCTTTCTGCTTACAAATTTTTCTCCTCGCCTCTCACTTTCATGGTTAAACAAAATGCCGCTACATGCGTACATTCCGTATGCCTCTCTGTATATTCTAACTTTATGGTGTGATGCTAGCTTTGCTATTGCATATGGAGACTGAGGTTCGAACGGCGTGCTTTCTCTTTGATATCCGTCTGGGTCAACAGAGCTACCAAACATTTCAGATGTGCTCGCCTGATAAAATTTGGCTTTAAAAGAGTGCCTTCTAACTGATTCGATAATATTTAATGGACCCTCTGCGTCCACCCTCCATGTATGTAGTGGCTCGTTAAATGAAGTTGCAACATGAGATTGAGCGGCTAGATTATAAACTTCGTCTGGCTGAAAGTCATTAATAATCGAAGATACGCTGATAAAATCAGTTACGTCTCCTTCGATTAGACTGAAGTCTTTGTTTTTCTCTAAATGAGAAAGCCTATTCGTGTTGTTGGTGCTTGCTCTTCTTATTACTCCTAAGACTTCATAGCCTTTTTCTAAAAGAAGTTCAGATAAATATGAGCCGTCTTGTCCTGTAACCCCAAATATAATAGCTTTCATTATTCGTAGTTCCTTAGTTCGTCTTTATATAGTTGTTGGATTATTTCCTTGCACTCTTCATCGTAATAAGACATATAATCTTCAGGAGAATTTGCTCCGGCTCCAGTCAAAACATTTTTGTTTAAGTGTTGTATGGATTGGTTTATGTTTATCTTTTCTCTAAAGGACTGCCAATCTTTTTCTAATTGTTCAAATTTTAAATACGTGCAGTTTGCCAGTGGTCCATCCGTTGTTTGTATCCACCAAGAAAGCTTTTCTACGTGTCTAATATCTAATAAAAACTTTAAGTCCTCTCCAAAATTTTGCGTCCTGTATAGATTTTCTTGGGTAAAGGCTCTATATAAAAAGTTCCCTTTACCATTTTCATCAGGTAACGACACAATCAATTTGCCTTCAAAGTATTGTTTTACATTATTTAAGTATTGTTTAAAGCTATAAGATTCAGTTGTCCAGGGAATGGTTTGCGCTTGGTTCTCTGGCCCCTGTATAAAATGGTTGTAAGTGCTTGCTATTCTTGTATACGGATTTCTTATGACCGCAAAAATTTCATAATCGTCAGATTCTTCTTTACTAAATCCTAGCTGCTTTATATTACTATGACTACTAGTGACCGTATTATTAAAAAAGGGAGACTTTGCATGTCCCAGATTAGACGCCTGTTTTTTTAACATTGCGTCATTTACACTTGTTCCTGCAGTTTTTGGTATGTGTAAGAAAATAATGTTTTTTTCTTTATTGATTAAAGTTACCATTATTATTCCTCTTGCTCCTCTTCAAGTTCTGCTTCTGGCGTAAGCCAAACTCTGTCAACCTCTCCATCAGCAAAAACCATTTCCTGCTTCATTTGCCCCTCTTTCGTTTTTGCGGCCTCATACACTAAACCAGTCATTCTACCCTCAGTTTCACGACTTTTCTGTTCATCAAGCAACTTAATGAGGGCAAATATATTTTTGCCTGATTCTTCCACCGTCTTTAGCCTTTCATTTCTTGTGGCCTTGAGGTCTTTGAATTTTCCGTCTTTTGTTTTCTTAATTTCGTTGATTTCTTTTGTGTACGCTTCTGAGGTGCCACGAAGTTGAACAATGGTGCGAAGAGCGTTCGTCATAAAATCCGTATCCCTATCTTCCATGTCCTTCTCCCTCTCTTCTGCTAAAAGCTTTTCGTTTTCTTTTATTTCCTCTAATATGTTCTTCTTCTGCTCCAAGGCCCGATGAAGCAATATGTCCTCAATTATAACATCCTTCATCATTATCTCGTCAGTCGCAGTAACGCCCTGATGTGAAAATTGGGAATAAAGAGAAGCCCAACTATTTTCAAAGGCCTCTATTTCTTCATCAAGAAGGCTTTTTTTGATAGTGGTCCAGAAATGTTTAGAATGAAGCTGGGAAATATAGCTCTGTAGCTCCGTATTTGCGTTCTCTTGAGGCGCAACAGCCCTTCTTTGGGATATTGCCTCAACGCTTCTATCTAGCTTCTGCGCAATCTGCTCGTCAGTCATGCTGGACAGATTGGAGTCTATGAAAGATATCTCGTCTTTTCTAAGCCTGCCAGTCTTCATCGTCGCTCCAATGCTCTTTTAATAAAGACTTAATAAGAAGTATAATCTTTTCTCTTCTGTTCTTGGGCAAAGAAACGCCCTCTATGAATCTTCTGTAGTCACCCCTTGCGCTAGGAGGAACATGCTGATTTAGTATGTCTATGGCATTTGAAGACATAACAATATCGTCAACGTTACTGGTGAAAGAAACGTCTTCGTTGTAAACCTCGCTAACATCAAACGGTTCCATAAGGCTTTTTTTGGCCATGTTCCTTTTTACCCAATTAGAATATTTCTTGCAATCAAGTCTATTTGGAGCATCTGTCTTACATAGCTTACATGAGCATCTAGGAGGCTCCGCCCTAGACAAGCTCTTTCTTCGCATATTCAGAAATCTCCATCTGACATGCGTTTTTAGGAATGTAAGTAATGCATCTCCAACATCTTCCTGCGAAGATTTATCAAAATTAAATGAAGGTAGGGCCTCTATTGAAAAAATAGTTCCCTCTTGCTTCATATCCTCTATATCAAAATAGCCAAACTTAAAGCTGGGAGCAAGATACGCGACCGTCTTATTTATGATGTTAAGGACCTCCTGCTCTGTGAGCCCCTCCGGTATTTCCATACTACGCGTCTTCTTGACTGTTTTCCTCAATTATTTTCCTCGCAATAGATTCCTCTGGGTCCGGTTTCGAAAGCTCTTCGTCTGTTTTTTTCTTGCTTTCTTCAGCCTCTGTAGTGTATAATATCGAAGGGGTAAGTTTTTCGTCGGACATATTATGCCTCCTGTGTAAAAGTGGACATATATATTATACCCTAAAAATCGAAAAAAAGTCAATAAAAGTGAGGAAATTATGAATCAGGTATGGAGCGAAGCGGAAAAACAGTTTATAAGGGACTCCGCTGGTAAGTTGACAGATGAGGCTGGAGCGATAGAATTAAGTAAGGTTTGCGGAAGAATCGTTACCGTAAATGCTTGGAGAAAGCAGAGACAGAAGATGGGGATAAAGAAGAACCCTGGTAGGGGAATTTGCTCCATTAGGAATGATAACCTTGAACAAGAAGCGGACTAAATATGGACATACATACTAAATTTCTTTTGGCTTGGGTTGCTGTAGCTAACCTTACTGGTTATGACATAGTTAAGAAAGCTCATGCACAAAACTGGCAAGATGAAGAACATGTATGGGATGAAGAAAAACAGAAGTGGGTGGTAAATAATAGGGGTCATGGTAGGGTTATTAATAATCCAAGGGCTGAAAAGGGCCAATTTTCGCCGCCAACAGAAGAATGGGCTAAGTATCTTCCGAGAACAGTAAGGTATGGATATAGAGAGGCTAGGGATTGGGAGATAAAAGAAGCTCAAAGAAAACTGTGGGCAAAAACCATATTGTATCAGAGAGCTGCCCTGAAGGCTGAGCAGAGGCGTCAGTTAATGCATTGGCGTAAAGCGACTGGATGGCATGCGAAAAGAAGTGCGAACGCATTCGCTGCAGGGCCAGTGATGCAATACCATATGAAAACCTCTGGATACTATGGATACTAAAAGAAATTTGGTGTATTAATAGTATTATGCCAATACCAAAAAGAGATAAGGGCGAAGAAGCCCAAAAGTTCATGGGTCGATGCATGATGTCTGATGTCATGCAAAAAGAATACCCCGACCAAAAACAGCGTGTCGCTGTATGCACCACCCAATCTAGGGCTGGAGCTGATAAGTTCAATTTTGCTGAAATGTTCTCAGAAGAGCTTCTATATTCTGAATATCAAAAAGATTGTGAATGTGGAGAAGTAGAAGAGCTTACAGAATCTAACTTCGTTGTTCCAGAAGAGTCTGATTATGAGGATTTTGGAGAAGAAGTAGAAGAGGTTTCCGCAGATGGCCTCTGGGATAATATTCGTAAAAAG
>MDTB01228897.1_pt1 | contig 20315 bp, 9 predicted proteins | sample 811161 | NCBI WGS metagenome assembly MDTB01 (sample SAMN05326650, study PRJNA326480) | marine metagenome | isolation source: seawater | place: Mediterranean Sea | collected 2009 | reverse complement strand
TCAGTAATAGTAAGACCTACAGAAGGTACTACAGACTGTTCCCACCTTCTCTTAGAGAGAATGAACTTAATCTCATCAGTGATCCTTACACCAAACTGACTGATGAATTCGGATGGAGATCCAAACCCCTCAACATTAACCAGTAGCATCTCTATCATATATGCTTGGTTATACTCAGAATGTACTACCTCACCAAGAGTCTTATCCCTAAGCATACTCCTAGGAATATAGTAAACATCAGTACCAAACAACTTGATTTGTTCATCAACCAAGTCCTGTACCAGTAACTGCTCGGTAGTAGCACCACCGTGTTGAGGAAAATATACCTTCTTCATCCTATCATATCCAGAGGTGGTAATTCAAATGTGCTGATGGACTTCTCCATAAGCTCATCTATTTCTTCTTGTCCTTCTTTGTATATCTGCATTCCATTAATGGAAACTCCACCAGGAAGTTGAACACCATTAAACTTTATTAAGTTTTGCCCCCACTGTCTCTTAAGTAATGCAGTAGCATACTTCTTAAGAAAGAAGTCATCCCAGACCTGTGAATATGTATTTGGATCTAATGCTCTCTCACAATCTATAATCAGCATTTGATCTTTAACTATCCTATCTGGATCAATATCAATATACAGTCTGTCTGCTCTAGTATTAAATCTATAACTTACTAAAGATCCTGTATTGATAATCATATCAATGGTTTCAAAGTGTTGCTTAACCATATAGTAGTTAACCATATCAACACCACCAAAAGCAAGACCTGTTCCTGAAGTATAGGAAAACAAGTCCATCAAATAATACTGGTTGTTTAGTCCAAACAAACTATTACGAACAAAGCTTGAACTGATACCATAAACTTTAGAGACACCAAATATATGTTCTGGTATCTCTAAAAAATTCTTTCTATTTTCCCAACCTGCTCCGTCTGGATCAGTAGTAGACTGAACTTCGTTCTGCTCATTGAATCTAGTTACGTCTGCTTCTGTAAACTTATGCTTAAGATACATCCTCTCAGATCCATCATAATGCCTCTCATGGAAATATTGGAGAGCATCATCTATCCGATCATCAATTTGATCATCATCTAAATTAATTTCTAAGACTGGAGCACCTAACTGTCTCAGACAGTAATTTTTAAACTCAGCCTTCGTGCTAGGAGCAGCCATACGAATACCAATAGTTTCCTAATGGTATTTAGCTTCAAGCCATTCTACCTTCTGATTTAGGTACATTTCTCAGTATCATATTAGCTGCTACAACGATCTTTTCATCTTCATGTACTTGTAATGGAACACCATGAGGTTGATCTGAATGAAATATTACAAGTCTACCAGGTTTACATGGTATAGCAAAGACTTCTGAATTCCTAGCATTAAACTGGGCTGGTTCTTCTTGAATATTTTTATGAAAATCATGAAAAAGAACTTCGTGTTTTTCTGGATCAGCTTTTAAATAATAAGCACATGAAAGAAATCCTCCATGATGAATATGAGGAAATATAAAATTTCCTTTAGTTGAATGGTTAAACCACATACCAGCCATGAATAAATCACTTGCTCTATGATTAGCATAACCATACTCAACCATAAATCCCCTAGCAACTCTAAGAATTTCTTCTCCTAGATCTTTGAATACAGGTAGTCTATGAAGAGTTTCTATAGTGCTGTGAGTGGAATTTACATTAAGAGTTTTATTACCAGCAGTCTGATCTCTAAATTCTTCCACCATCTCAAGCATTTCTGGAATCAAATCCAGACCTATATTATCATGGCGACAAACAACTTTAGGAAACATCTCATGTATTGCTAATTCTTCTTCAAAGACCTTAGCATCTGGTCTAAAGCTTTTCGAGTAACTCATTATTCAGATGGTTGTGTATATGGGATTTCAGGATTGTATACTACTTCTTCTAAAAACCATGCTTCAACAGCAGCAATGTGATCAAATATTTTCTTTTGATCTTGGAATTCACAATACCAATAGACTTCAGCAGCAGTTAGTTGACCATGTTCTAGAATATCACTATCACGAATATGATCGTATTCTGGTTTCTGATCTTTTAGGAAAGCTTCTATCACCATATTCAATTCATGACCATGCTTCTCTTCAATCTTTTGAACTATTTCGTATAGAGGAATCTCCGATAACAAAAGTGGTTTCTCTCTATCAGGGTGCTCTATTAGAACAGGTGTTTTATGTCCGTATGATATAGGTTTTGCATTCTCATCAACATATATTACATCAGGGGATATCTCTGTTGGTGTAGTATCCGCAAAGCCTTTTCCAGATTCGCTCATTTTTTCAGATCTAAATAACTATAGTATAACATATTTATAGTCATAACACAACTTGACATAAGACGGGTTATACTGTACAATTATAACACACGTGTAGCAAGTAAAATGAGTATTAAATTATTGGTATTGGAAACTGGTGAAACAGTAATTGGTGATATCAAAGAAGTAATGGATAAAGAGAAGAATGAAGCTTTAGGATATAAAGTAGAAGCTCCTTACACTATAGATTTTACTCCTGGTAACACTCAGAATCTAAACGAAGAAGCTCCTAATCCTGAAGATGTACAGCAAGGTGATATTGGATTTAGATTTTGGGCTCCTATGTCTGCAGATAGAGATTTCCAATTCACTTATAACTTTGTTAGAGTAGTATACACACCTCATGACGAGATTATAACAGCATACCTAGAAGTTATTTCTAGATACCAAGCAGAGAATCTATCTGTGATAGAACCTGATATGAGTGAGATTGTAGTTAGTGAAAATCCTAATGAAACTGATGATAATAGTGGAGTTCCAGGTGCAGTAAGTCCAACTAACCTTGCACACCAACCCGATATGCCTTCGATGGAAGGAGACCAGAAATTTGAAATGAATACACCTGAATAAAGTATTATGAGTAATATACGATCTCAACTATTGCAGAGTGATATTCACGAAGCAATGCACATCTGTGAAGATATGGATATACAAGACATGGGTGAATATGTAGTCTGTGATAATGTCTTTGAAAACCCAGATGCTGTTAGGGATTTTCTTATAAAGTTTCCTGCAGATAATGCTGATGAACTTAAAAGACTTATGTATCTAAACGGTGATACTAAACCTGAATTCAAAACTCCTAATGGTATAACACAACTACTTCCAAATCAATACTTTGATGTATGGTTTCAAGATCTTTACAAGATTCTAATAGAAGCAGAATTTATTCCACATCAAGTTAACGAATACTTGAAAGACAAATCTTTTATGAGTGGTCTCTCTAGAAGTGGGTTAGTAGTTGCTAATCTACAACATGATAATATGACCATACACAAACGTGCACAATGGCCATCTCCTCTAGTAGAATTTGATTATTCATGTAATTTATTTTTGGGTGATGATATAGATCCTGAAAATGGTATATCTTTTTATGATCTTATGTTCCAAGGTCAAAGATATAAAAATGTAGAAGAGCTTACAAAAATTGAGGATAAAGAGACCATAGCTACAATCAGAGATTATTTGAATGTCTTTGTAACAGTTCAACCAGATCTAGAACCGTATACAACATACAAAGAAACTAAGTATTACGATAAAACTAGATTCGTAGAAGCACAGAAAAATAGAATGGTTATTTTTAAAGCTGGTAGATGGATGACTCATGACTATGTTGTTAAAGAGGACTCTGAAAGATATATGTTTAATACCAATATTATTGTACAACAAAATCAACAACAAGGTGGTCCAGAAGGACAGATGATGGGAACACAAAAGATGCCAGACTCTGATGCAGAACAACAATCTCCTCCACAACAATGGGATAGTGATTATTAACTATGAGAGATTATACTAAAGACAAATTAGACCTATCTGAATTTCATCGATATACTAGTAGGGAGTTAGATGATGTATTTGCTCTCACTGATAATCTAAAAATTATAAATGAAAAACATGAAGAATCTGGATTAAAATATGTTACTATCCATAACTTTTTTAAAAGACCAGATGCTGTTATAGACTTTTTAAAACAGATACCTTCTGAGGATAAAACAGAAAGTATATTAAAAGATAAATTCACCTACATGGCTAGTAATGCTCCTGGATTTCAACAACCATTGGAATCCAAATTAGCAAGAAAATTATGCGATGAGATTTACGATCTAGGTTTTAAAACTGGATTACATAAGTACGAGAAACAATCAGTTCATTTTAATTACTATACAAATACTTGTTACCCTAAAATGAAAGCTTGTCAAAACAACTGGCTTCCTCATATAGATCCATTCTCATTAGCATGTAACATGTATCTTACCCAGAATGATAATACTGGTACATCCTTTTTAAGATTCGTAAGTACTGAAGGAAAAGCATATTATAATTCAATGCAACTTTCAAGATCAAGAAAAGCTAGTGAGGAATATTCTGAGAAATATGAGTGGAGTGTAGAATCTAAAGAACGCTTTAGTAAGAATACCTTAGAAGGAACTGATATATCCGATTGGGTATATTATGAGGGAGACTCTCCAGATGAACCATTACCTAGATTTGAAAGGTATGCTTTTATTAAAGCAGATAGAAATATGTGCTCTATGTACAGAGGTAATAGATGGCATTGTATATCATACGATGCTGATAAAGAGAAAGATCTTAGATACTCTCTTGTAGGAGTAATCAAATAAAAAGGAGGGGTTTATCCCCTCCTTTTTTTTATTCTTTTTTTTATCCTGTAATATCTTTCCAGTCTTGTGCATGTTTCTTTGGTGCATACTTGTTATACAAGTCTACGCCTTGCTTTAGTTGTGGAAAATTTAGATCCCCACAATTTATCTTATATGCAATCCACTCATTTTCAACTTTGTTCCAATAAGCTTCGTCTGCAACTCTAGTAGCTTCGTCTGGTTCAACGTGCCATTCCCACCTTGCAGCATTCATGTCTTTGAGTGCTGATTCTAAACTGACCAGGGTGCCCTCGCACCCATGACCGTTTAGATTTTTTGATTGATAACTCATTTTAGTATCTCCTTATAGATTATGCTTGTGATTCCTGCCATGTAATTCTAGCAGATATTGAGTAAGGGTTCGATAGATTAACTCCAGAAGAGTCAACTATGTTTCCTACAACTGTTAGAAGGTCAGGTCCATTTGGATAGATACCGTCACCACCTAAGATTGAGTTACCCAACGCACTAATCTTCGATAGGTCGAAGTTAGTTGATGCGGTTTGTCCTTGTCCTGATCCAGATGCTCTGAACGATAGAATCGTTGAACCAGATGCTAGTGTATCAGAAGAACTATGTCTAACCAACTGACATAGTGATGGGTTTTCAACATTCTCAAATGTATCTGTACTCAAGGAAGGGTTCAGTCTTAGACTGACCTCTGTCTCGTGTGTAGTCAAGATACCAATCGAGTCAAGCTTAAGTTGCATTCGGTTGATAATCTCCCTATCTCCTAATGCTCCAGTAATCGAGGAGTCAACTGATGGAGCCAATCTAATCGAAATTAGAGGCATATCAACAGGAATCAAGTTCTCGTTACCTGCTGGAGCACCAACTGAGAAGGTAGTACCACTTGAAACAGCAGGGTTACCTAGGGTAGAGTTGATTTGTGAGTAGTAGTTTCTTGGGAAGTAATCAGAAGTACCTTCGTAATACTTAATGTATACGTAGTAAGTAGATCCTGACTGATATGATCTAGTATCAATTGTCCTACCCTCTTGGAAGTATCCATTAGCAGCAGAACCTTCATAGATGTTAGTGTTAATCGTTAGAACTGATCCATAGGATCCATTATCAAATGGGAGTCTGATAAAGTATCTTCTATAGTACCAGTTAACTCTTTCTTCAGTAATACTAGAGTTTCCATTTGTCTGAGCAGAGTTAGCAGAACTGTTGGTATACTTGTGAGTAATACCAGACGCAGTGAATAGATACGCTTCGTCATCCTGGAATGTACCATCCATAATAACAGATGTACCCCAGTGGAACAGAGTTCCTACGTAATCAGGATTATCACCGTTCTCAATCTCGTAACGAGCAGGTAGGTTACCTGAACGGAAGTAAGATTCAGTTAGGATGTTGTTGTGCTTGAACTCATGGAAGTACTTAACATGTCCATGCTGATCTTTAAATCCAAAGCGGATCTTACCAGCACCATACCAAGAGTAATCCATATAGCACATCTGGATCTTAGAAGTATCCAAGATGTAAGCAGACTTACCAAGTCCATCTCCAGTGTCGATATTCCAATTTGCTTTCGCAACCTTGGTATCAACTGTCTTCGTCATGATAACGTCTGCATTAGTCGAACCACGGTATGATGGTTGAATTGTTATCTGAGTATTGTTAGCGACCTTAACGACCTTGTAACTCATACCACGAATAACAACCATGTCTTTTGGAAGTAACTGTGATGTAAACTTAGTATCATTACCAGTAACGATCTGTGAACCCTTGATTACACTAACAGTTCCTGGAAGCTGTTTCACTGAACTTCTACGGCAACAGTTGATCGTTTGACCATCCATCTCATAGAAGAATCCGTTCTGATCATCAAACATACCAGCACGTACTGAACAATCTTTCCAAGCTAGAACAGCTAGTGTTGGGAATCCAGCACCAACAGACTGCGAAGGAACATTTGTTAATAAGTATGTGAATGTAAATTCATCAGTAATTGATAGGACGTTAGTTGCTGTTGATCCAGTGTTAAACTCTGGAGTATCACAATCAATAACCTTGATATTAAGTCCAGCACTTAACTGGTGTGGTTTAGTTGTCTTACATTCTGCAGTAATAACTGGATCAAATGTAAGTGACTCATTACTGATTGTTTCAGTTAAGTCAGCAGTTAGTTGAACGGTTGTAGCATCAATAATCTCAGCAATTTTAACTGTATTACTAAAACTATCAAGAGCAAGACCAGTACCAGTTACAGGCATATTAGCAACAAGCACTGCACTATTAGCGACAGTTAGTATGTTAGTATTAATTGTACCTGAACATGATTGTATCTGTTGTGTACCAGATGTTGCAAATGTTAGGTTTGAGATCGGAATCTGTGGTGTGAAGTTAATAGCAAGTGAGGTCTGAATACCTTTACCTGACTGATAACGGAAGTACTTACGAGTCTGTCTAGAAATTCTAGAGTTAGGTGACTTAGAAGTACCGATCTCCATACCACCGTCAAACGGTCTGTGTAGGAAGAATCCATCAGGTCTTACATAGATGTAAGAAGGAATCATGTAGTTAGTACCAGACTGAGTAAATGACCATGCTGTAGAAACGATTAAGTTATCGTCATCTGTAATAGCAGTAATATCTCGTGCCTCAATAACACCAGGTGTACCACCTGTTGTATTAACGATCTTGATTGTATCACCAATCTTGAAGAATCTCTGGAAGGCAGCATTAGTACCTGTGACTCTTCTTGATCCAGTTGTAACTGCAACTGTACCTGTTCCTCCAACTTCACCAGATAGTGCAGCAGAGATCAACTGGTGGAATCCAGAAGATGTTGATGTGATGTCTACAACAGGTGTACCAGCAAGTGCTTCTGCTAATGATTCAGCAAGCTTGAAGTGAGCGTTATCAATAACAATCACATAGTAGTCCTTATTGTTAGTCAAACCAGGGATAGTGGTGTTACCGTTGTTATCGTAGATAACTCTAGTACCAGTAGCATAGTAGTGGTTATTAATGTTAATCCAGTCAGAACCAGTATTAACGTCAGTACCAGAACCATCAAACTGTTTTATAGAAGGTGGAACTTTGAATGGAATTGAAACTTCAAGTTCTGTCTCGGAAACTGCCTTAACAGTAGTGTAAGAACCATCAACAACACCGAAGTCGGCAGTTGTGTTCTCAAACTCTTGAATACCAGCACCAGTATTACCTGAACCAAAGGCAATCGCACTACCACCAACACTACTTGTTAGTGAGAATCTATCTCCATTAACAGTCTTAATGTAGTAAGAATTACCACTTGTTAGGTTACCAATATCACCAGTTGCACCAGTGTACTTAACAACTTCGTTGTTAGAGAACTGGTTAGTTGAAATATAAATGGTGTTCTTCAATGGGTTATCAAGAACAGCACTAAATCTAACTTGTCCATTTACACCAGCTAGTCTCATTGGTTCAGCACCAGTACTTGACTTGATTCTGAATCTGTTATTATCGATTCTATCAACATACCATGTACCACTAGCAGTGTTAGTTCTATTACCATATGTGTCATAGTAGTAATGAATTTCACCACCTTGTGGCATACTCAAAGTCATACTCTGGTTATGTGAAAATCCATGATTCTGCTTATAGAAACTATCATTGGTTGATGTGTTTCTCTTAAGGAGAATCCAGAACATAGTATGTCCACCATCAGTAGAGATATCTCTAAAGTACTGGTTAACACTATTGGAATAGTATCCTTGATAATACCACCAATAATGACTAGATCCACGTATATTCATGTAGCTTCCACCAGACCATCCGTCAGCATAGAAGCTTGATGTCCAGTAACTCTTACTACCACCGTGACCACCACGACCACCAATGGTGTAACCATAATTGTAGCTACCGTAGTTATTGGTGTTTACACCACGGTTACCATCATCTGTGATAAAGTCGTAACTACCTTGCCAACGCTCACTAGTACCTCTTGGTAGACTTTGTAAGTGATGTCCATAGGTTCTCCAATAAGTTCCAAATGCATGTCTCCATGGCCAGCAATAGTGATAATGCTGAGTTCCATATCCACCACGCTCTGGCCTTGATGTAGAGAAGAACGCTGTCAACTCCCAGTTCTGATTACCTAATCCATAACTATTATTAATGTTGTTGAAGTCATGTCCTGAATAGGTTGAACCCCACTGCCAGTAGTAGGTATAGAAACGTGTATACCACTGATGCCAACCTTTATATTCTCTGTAGCATGTATAGCATAATCCAATCTTATGCTTACCATAAGACCAGTTACCATCCCATGTTCCAGTATAAGTATTACTTAAATCAACACGACCATAGTTTCTTCTCTGAGAATGGTGGAAAGCTATCTTAGTACTACTTACATTCTCGATCCAATATACCTGCATCCTACGCATATCACCGATTGGACGTGCACCTGGGGGTGGATAGTAAAGTACAGAGTATCCATTTTGCAAACTATGTCCAGCTGGGAACTCTACTGTATTATTACTATAATCTACCTGTCCCTCGTCAAATGATAGAGTAAATGTTGATTCGTAATCATACGGATCAATCTGAGTCATATCAGTATCTACATTAACATTAGCTTGCTGAATGGTATCAACATATGGTTGACCATCAGGAGCATTAGCAGTAGGATCTTGAACTTCAAGTATCTTAGGAGATACAGTGTTAATGAAGTAGAAGTTTGTGTTATCAGCAAATCCGTGCTCAGAAACTGTGGTTAGATAAACCTTAGAGTTTGTTGTAGGAGCAAGAATTGCTATTCCTTTACCAACTCCAGCAATAACAGCACCAGTTGCTGTTCCACCAGTATGACTGTGAACAGAAGTATCTGTAACAGGACCTTGACCACCGTTTGCATTAATTGTAATTGTGGTTGCAGTTGCAGAAATAATTGGAGTTGCTACGTTGTAAATATAGTCAGCACCATTAGATGTATTAGCACCAGAAGCACGAGGATATGATTTAACGGTTGTGTTTCCGTCTCCGTGATAATCACAAGTCAGTTTAATAGATTCTGTCTTAATCTTGACGTTTGAACCAACTGCTAAACTATGAGAACCAATGGTCAATACCATATCACCTGTAATTGGGTTATATGATACGGCAGTAACATCAATGTTTGATATAGATGAACCTGCGTTACCAGCCATATTAGCGTGGCTAGCACAATAATAGTAGAGGTTCTCAGGACTAGCGTTGTTAACGTAGATTCTTACGTAAGCACCAGCTTGTCCAGGAGTTCCATGCTCATAAACATATGTTGTATAAGCAGAACCACCACCATGAGTACCATCAGCAGTTGTAGAGAATCTTAGTGTGTGTGATGCTACAGAAACATCAGACAAGTCGAAAGTATAGATACCCTTTCTTGTCATTGGGACAGTTGGATAGAGTTCTCCAGAACCATCACCATCAAGATCAATCAGGTATTTATTACCTTCTGCATTAACACCACTACTTGCTATTTCAAGTGTGTTTGTTCCACCTGCGATATCAACACCAGTACCTGTAATATTTTCTCCGTCTACAAATGAACCAGTAACATTAGAAACAAATAATTCACTTCCTTCTATACGAAGAATAGTACCAGAACCACCACCGTCTGAATCAATTACAGTACCTATTACCCATTCAGGTGCAGGTGCAGTTGTAACTGTAAGCTTCGTGATTGAAGCAACAGTAACCTTATAGTTGTAAAGGTCAGACACAATACCAATTGATTGGTCTAGACTAATCTGAGAACCTTGGAAGAACTTACCTGGAATAATAGATGTATAAACACCTTGCAATTCTCTAGTTGCTGGTTGACCTGATCTTGCTTTATAAGTGAAAGTTGTACTTGTAGGTACAGCCTGAATGATATATGTACCTTCTGCAGTAACAGATGCAAGACCTGTAACTGTGATAGGAACACCACTCGTAAGGTTGTGGTCAAAACTTGTAGTAACTGTAATAAGCTCGTTACCTTTAACAGCTTCTACTTTTGTGATAAAGGGGATAGTAGTATCTGAAGTAGATGCAAAGAACGATGGAATGTTATTAATAGTTTGAATCGTTTCCCACTTAGAAGCTTGTGGTCCGTACTCAAAGTCAGTATCAACTAAGTTTTCTGGATTTGATACTCGGAATTTTGATACAGCGTCAACAAAAGTCTCAGACGGTTCCATCTTGACGGAATCATCTTCCTCAAGAACTTGAAGTGTGTCTGTATCAGACATTGATGTCGTATCATACAGCAATGTAATTGTTGTATGATCACTACTATGGTCGTAGCTAAACGTACCAGTTCTGGTAGGATCAGCAAAGTTATAGATAATTTGGTTATCCGTTGTGTTAGTTATCAACAACATTCTTCGCTGGTGCTTATTACCATGCAAAGTTACTGTTCTTGCTGATGCATCAAACACAGCATCAAAGAGCAAGGTTTTTGCCATTTTCTTTTAGTCCCCTTTTATTGTTTATGAGTGGTTATCAATTCAGTGCAGATCATTTTATGTGAAATCTAATGTTGATGGGTTTTGGTTTACCAACCAAGGGCGGCCATCATGCCCATACTTGTTGTTACTTCTGCAGTAACATCGTCTCTTCGAGCAAATTCTATGCCTCCTTGAGTTGCTCCGTCATGGAGAACAAGGGTCATTTTCGTAGTATCTACGGTCAATTCTCCAAGAGCTCCAGTAAATGTTGACTGTTGTACTGTAGTACCTCGTCTCAACTGTACCTGCTTAGTCATAGTTTTCCCTCGAATTTATGCTTCTTTTATTTATACCATCAAAATCTTCAGTTATATTATAGTTGCAAACATGAATGGTGGCTCGAATGTTCTAAGCTCATTGAGAGACTCTCCACTGAGAGTAATTGTTCCCTCTGCAATGTATGCAGCTCTGACGAATTTATCATCTGCACTACCACCAATTGTTGTAAGAAGAATATTTTCATAGTCAACAGTGGCAGATTCAACTCCTCCACCAAAGGCAAATAGTGTTCCGTGAGGAGCAACATATCCAAAGGTACGTTTGATATTTGTAACTTCACCAGATACAACGTAATCAACATCACCTGGTGGATCAGAATGTGTAAGTTTAACATTGGTAACTGTTCCACCAATATTACCGAGGGAACCAGATCCGACATATCCTTTACGTACAAAGGCTTCTGCACCATGACCGAAGATATCATATAGAGTTGTATCTTCGTAATCAACAGTTGTAGATTCAGCAGCTCCAGATGCAGTGAATAGAGATCCAGATCCTTCAAACGCTCTTGCACGTATATCACCAGAATTACCACTAATGGTTGCAGTACCAGATCCATGATAATGATCTGTCTGTCTTTCAACTGAAGTACCAAATACAGTTGCTGTACCAGAACCAATGTTGTTAGGTGTGAATATATCTCTTGCTTCACCACTGAATGTAACAGTACCAGATCCAGGAATAATAACTGTTGTTGTAGATTCAGTAGCATTACCTGCAGCTGTGTAAAGTAGTGTACTTTCTGGTGGGTTTGTAGAAATTGCTTCTGCGGAACCACCTGCTGTAAATAGGGATCCAGATCCAATCCAATCTCTTGTGATCCGAACATCTGTAACTTGACCAAATATTGTTGCTGTACCAGAACCAATCCAACTTGGGATCCATCTGATAAATGCTTCTCCTGTAAACGTAAGAGTACCAACACCGACTTCTGGAGCTGGAGTAAAGCTCTCTGCTTTTGTACCAGAAATGGTAATAGAACCAGATCCAGTAAATATCCTTGCTCTCGAATCTGCACTGTCTCCACTGACTGTGAAGATTCCAGTACTGACCTCGCTTGTGGAGATAGATTCTGCTGAACCAAGAGCTGTAAATAGAGATCCAGAACCAGTAATGTGTGGTGTATAGAATCCAACTCCAGCACCTGAAAGACTGGTAGATCCAGAACCAATCCACCTTTCGGTATGTTTCTCTGTACCAGCACCTGTCCAAGTATAGAGAATTGTATTCTCTGGAGGATTTGTAGTTGTAGATTCTGCAGAACCACCAGCAGTAAATAGTGATCCAGAACCAACCCAATCGTCTGTTTGTTTCTCGACTGCTGTACCAGATAGACTGATGGATCCAGAACCTGTCCATGCCTTTGTAATAAGAGGTTCTGGGATAGCACCAGATAATGTACTTGATCCAGAACCAACCCAGTTTTCTGTGTGTCTTTCTGTAGCAGTACCTGTAGGTGCAAGTAATACTGTACTTTCTGGAGGATTTGTTCCGATAGATTCGGATGCTCCAGCAGCAGTGAATAGTGATCCAGATCCAATTTCTCTGACTGTTGCCTTGAGATCTGATACTGCACCACTGATATCGTATAGACCAATACCATCGATATTTGCAGAGAAACTTTCTGCAGCACCACCAACTGAGAACAGTGAACCAGATACAGTCCAGTGTTTTGTGATAAGTGGTTCTGGAATTTCTCCTGATAGGATATATTTTCCATCCTTGGCAACCCAAGAAGGTGACCATTGATTCTCACTAATACCAGACCAAACAAATAGTGCAATATCCTCTGGAGGATTAGTACCAACTGCTTCAGCAGCACCACCAAATGTGGATATGTTACCAGAACCACCAAGGATGTAACGAACTTTAAACTGTACCTCACCTGATACGTAGATTGAACCACTACCAGTGATGTGTGGAATGTAACGATTACTAGAAGTGCCTGATAAAGTAACAGATCCAGATCCAATTTCTCTGAATACTGCTTTCTCAACTCTAGTACCACCAATCTGATGAAGTGAAGTACTTTCAGGTGGATTAGTTGTAGCAGATTCAGCAGCACCAGAACCAGTGAATAGTGAACCAGAACCAAAGAATCTAATACGGTAGATGAGATCTGCTTCACCAGTAATAGTTGCAGTACCAGATCCTTCAAATGCACCAGTGTAATTCTCAGAACCAACACCTGATAGAGTAGTGGATCCAGATCCAACATGAGTTGCAGGAGTAAAGCTTTCTGCCTTAGTACCACCAACTGCGAATAGTGCAGTATTTTCTGGAGGATTGGTAGTTGTGGATTCAGCAGCACCACTAGACGTGTATAGTGAACCAGCACCAATATGTCTGAGTGAGAAGTTATAATGAGTGGAACCAATAACATTGAAGAGACCTGTAGATTCCCAATCAACAGTAACAGATTCAGCAGCACCACTAGTAGTAAAGAGACTACCAGATCCAATCTCAGTTGCTGGAGTAAAGCTTTCTGCTTTAGTACCAGATAAGGTAACAGTACCAGATCCAACAACAGTACCTCTGGAGTATACCTCAACACCAGTACCAGATAGAGTTGCAGATCCAGAACCAATCCACCTTTCAGTATGCTTCTCGATAGCACTACCAACATAATCAAATAGACCAATACCAACCTCAAGAACAGCAACAACTTCTGATGCTCCACCAGCAGTAAATAGTGATCCAGAACCAACGTAAGGAGCTCTAGCAAATGCCTCTACCTTAGTACCAGATAAAGTAACAGATCCAGAACCTATCCAACCATCTGTCTGTCTTTCAACTGCAGCACCAGATAGAGTAATAGATCCAGATGCGGTTTCTGCAAATGTCTGACGTTCTGATATTCTAGTACCAGCAACTGTGTAGAGTAATGTATCCTCTGGTGGGTTGGTTGTTGTAGACTCAGCAGCACCACCAGCACTGAATAGAGATCCAGACTGTACAAATCCATGACCCCAAGTAAATGCATATGTGTTACCAACAGATGCTGGAGCAGTGTAAATGTATACAGTACCTTCACCAGTTAGAGCTGTTGTAGGTCTTTCTATTCCTTCACCAGAAACTAGATATGTACCACCTTCACATCCACCTCTCCATACGAATGGAGTATTTGCAACACCACTAATTGTGTAAGTACCAGATGCAGCAAGACCAGGATGTGCAAGTGTGTTGTTGGAACCGTAGTCTTCTTCACCACCGAAGGTAACACCAAGGTTACCGTAATCGGCAAATACTGTTGTAGCATCAACGATGTTACCTTCATCATCAACAACAAGTACAGATGGTAAAGTATCGCTGTAATGCCATGTTCTAGATTCCGCACATCCACCAAGTGAATTGATATTACCTGTTCCTGTGTAACTCCAGCAGAATGCATAGGTGTTACCAATAAACTGAGGTGCAGTAAAGATATCGTATAGAGTTGTATCTTCGTAGTCGTATACAACAACCTCTGCTGCACCACCAGTAGCAAATAGTGATCCAGAAGCAATATGTCCAAATGTTCTAGCAATACCAACGGTATCACCTATTAGACCAAGATGAACAGATCCAGAAGCAGATACAGTATCATCAGCTCTCCATAGTTGACTTCCAAGACCAATCCAAATAGATCCATAATCATATTCACCACCGTCTTGAGGTGGATGAACCGTACCTTGATCATCAATTGTAGTAGCACTATCTGTTACTAGACCATTATCATCTTGGAATGTTATGGCGGTGAGGTTGATATCATAGTTGTAAGTTCTAGACTCAGCACCACCAACAACAGTAAAGATAGAACCAGTTCCAACCTCACTGAATGTTCTTGCTATAGAATGAGTACCACTTAGATCACCAAGTGATGTGTCCTCTCCAAACTCTGTTGTAGTAACACATTCTGCAGCACCATTGGTAGTAAATAGTGAACCTTCACCAATATGTGCAAATGCTGGTTTGAAGATCTCAAATACTTCACCACCGAATGTAATGAATCCATTTGCAGCACCACCATTGGTAGCACCCAACCATACCTGACCATGATCTTCGGTGTCGTCACCAACATATCCAAAGTCACCATGATCATCAATTGTTGTAACAGCATCAGATATGAAACCGTTATCCTCAGTACTAAATGCCTGACTAGCAGATTCGTTGTAAGCATATGTTCTAACTTCAACACATCCACCAACACTAAACAATCCACCAGATCCATCAGGTGCATTCCAGATAAAGCAATATGTATTACCAACAAATGCAGGTGCAGTGAATATATCAAATAGTGCAGTATCATTCTCAGGTGAGTATGTTGAAGATTCAGCACCACCAGATGCAGTAAATAGTGATCCAGAACCAGTGAAGTTACCAAAGACAAACGCAGTAGATACAGAACCGTCAACAACGTAAGTACCTGTTAGTGGTATTGCATTAGCACTGTAAAGTACGGTTCCATAATCGTATTCACCACCAGACTGAATAGTATCAACACTACCCTGATCATCTGATGTAACTACACTGTCTACTACTAGACCATGATCAGTTGATGTAAATACAACGATAGAATTCTGATCATAATCATATGTCCTACACTCGGCAGCACCACCAGCTCTGAATATTGATCCAGATCCGATTTCAACAACAGTACGTGCCTGTAAACCAGAACCACTGAGATCTCCAAGTGATGTATCTTCACCAAACTCAGTAGTAGATACACATTCACCAGCACCACTTGTAGCGAATAGAGAACCACCACCAGTGTATAGACCCTTACTAAATGACTGGCTAACAGCACCAGATGCAGTGTAAGTACCTGTTGTTGGATATGCAGTAGAGGTGTAAAGAACAGAACCATAGTCTACTTCACCATCAGATTGAGGTAATGCAACCGCACCCTGATCAATTACATCAGGATTATTTGGAGTTAACGGTACATTAACTGTTATATTACCGTAATCAACAGTGCTGTATAGAACAATACCAGTCTCGTTGTAAACGTAAGCTCTGGATTCTACACATCCACCAACACTGAATAATCCACCTGTACCTGGAGGTGCATTCCAAATAAACCTATATGTGTTACCATAGAATTGAGGTGCTGTGAATGCAGTGAATAGTACAGTATCTTCAGTAGGTTGATAAACAGCAGACTCAGCAGCACCACCTGCAGTGAATAGAGAACCACTACCAATTTGTGCGAATGATGGTGCGTACTGAACATCACCAGCTTCTTCTTGTGTTTTCTCATCACCTACTTGTGGGAATGTACCAAATGGTTCAGTTAGATATTCTGGGTTGAGTGCATCAATTTCTTCCTGAGTCCATAGTGCTCTTGTTAGACTGAGGGTATATGTTCCAGAGTTAGAAACAGTCTCTGATGTGTAAATTACAAATCCGTAATCTTCTGTGTCCTCATCGAACAATCCAAAATCACCGTAACTGATTACGTCATTAGTTGGATGTGTTAGATCTGTTACTAATCCATAATCAGTAGTATTAAATGGAAGTACTGGACCAGGAGCATAGTTCCATGTAACAGCTTCAACAAGACCACCTATACTGAATAGTCCACCTGTACCTGGAGGTGCATTCCAAACAAACTTATAGGTGTTACCAATAAATTGAGGTGCAGTAAAGACATCAAATAGACCTGTTGACTCCCAATCAACAGTTGCAGACTCAGCAGCTCCACCAGCACTGAATAGAGATCCAGCATCTGATACGAAGTTCCAGCAGAATCTGTAGGTGTTATTAACAAACTGAGGTGCAGTGGTAAGAGTTATTAATCCAGTTGTAGGATATGTGGTAGAGGTGTAAAGAACTGAACCATAATCATCTTCACCTTCTTGAATATTAGCAACACTACCCTGATCAACATTAGTAGTAGCAGCATCTACTATTAATCCATAGTCATCACTTGTAACTGTGACGATAGAAGATTCGTTGTAATCGAATGTTGCAGACTCAGCAGCACCAAGAGCAGTGAATAGAGATCCTGATCCAACCCAATCTCTAGTTCTGGATAGAATACTAGTACCACTAAGATCTCCAAGTGATGTGTCTTCTCCAAACTCAGTAGAAGTCTTACTCTCAACAGATCCACCAGCACTGAATAGTGAACCACCAGTAGTAGGATCTCTGAATACAACATACTCTGAACCAACACCTGATGTCTGAAGTGTTCCTGTTAGAGGATATATTGTAGAAGTCCATATTACTGTTCCGTAATCATCTTCACCTTCTTGGATGTTAAGGTCTCCATACTCACCAAATACCGTTGCATTATCAACAATGTTACCTTCATCATCAGTAGAGAATACATTAATAGAAGACTCGTTGTAATCGAAGGTAACAGACTCAGCAGCACCATTGACGAGTGGTAAGTTACCAGATCCATCATAGTTCCAACAGAATCTATAAGTGTTACCAATAAATTGAGGTGCGGTAAAGATATCAAATAGTGCTGTATCCTCAGTAGGTTGATAGGTAGCAGATTCAGAAGCACCACCTACAGAGAATAGGGAACCTTCACCAATCTGACCCCAAATAGGTTTGTACTTAACATCACCAGATTCTTCTTGTGTCTTCTCATCACCTGCATATGGGAATGTACCATATGGTTTGGTGGTATATCCTGGTGAAAGTTCATCAATCTCTGCTTGAGTCCATCTTGCTCTTGTGAGACTGAGATTGAGTGATCCGAATGGAATAGCAGTAGATGTAAATATAATCTGTCCTTGATCATACTCTCCACCATACTGAGATTCTATTACTGAACCATAGTCATCAACTACAGTTACAGAATCAACTATTAATCCACTATCTTCTGTTCCATATGGAATAGTTGATGATTCGTTATAATCAAATGTTACCTTCTCAACTCCACCACCAACACTGAATAATCCACCTGTACCTGGAGGTGCATTCCAAACAAACTTGTATGTGTTACCGATAAACTGCGGAGCAGTGTAAATATCAAATAGTGTTGTAGCATCACCAAGTTCTGTTGTGCTAACACATTCACTAGCTCCACCAGCACTGAATAATGATCCACCTTGTGTAGGATCCCTGTATACAGCAGCACTTGGAGAAGTACCAGAAGATTGGAGTATTCCTGAAACTGGATATACAGTTTCATTGTAAATTACTGAACCATAATCAATCTCTTCTTCTTGTGGAAGTGCGACTCCTCCATACTCAGATGTAGTAGCACTATCTGTTATTAAACCATCATCACTAGAGGAGAACGTAACAATAGATGATTCATTGTAATCGAATGTTACTGAGTCAGCAGCTCCACCAACTCTGGACATTGCACCAGTACCAATTTCACGAACGACAAGTCGTTCGATCATACTACCAAGATAATAATTACCACCAACTATCTGGAATATACCAGTTGTATTTGGTACTACAGTAATAGCCTCGGCAGCACCACCTACAGAGAATAATGAACCTTTACCAATCTGACCCCAGACAGGAATAAATCGAACATCCTTTGATTCTTCTTGTGTCTTCTCGTCACCTGCATACGGGAATGTACCATATGGTTTTGTAGTATATTCTGGATTGAGTTCATCAATCTCTTCTTGAGTCCAAGATTCTCGTGTGAGACTAAAGGTAAATGTTCCCTGTGCGGAATTAGCAGTAGCACTGTAAACAACTAAACCATAATCATATTCACCACCGTCTTGAGGTGGATGAACTGTACCGTAATCATCGACAGTAGGATCTTCACCTGTTATGAGACCAATGTCTTCACTACTAAATGGTACAACTGTACTATCATTATAACTGAATATTACATACTCAGATCCACCACCAACTCTGGATATAGCACCAGATCCAATCTCTCTAAATGTTGCTTGAAGGTTATTATATGCACCAGAATAAGTAAACAGTGCAATATCTTCAACTGGTTGATATCCAACTGCCTCGGCAGCTCCTCCCATACCAAAGAGACTACCACCTTCTTGTACGAATCCATGACCCCAAGTGAATGAGTAGGTATCAAAGTTATGACCTTCGGTAGCAGAAAGACCTGGATTAGTTGGATCAAAGTAATTCTCTGGAGTTGAATCATTAATAACTTTAGGATCAGTCTTGATAGTAAGTCCACCCATTGAGGTTGCAACACCATCATGCCAGATGTACCACCAGTTCTCTGATAACCATCCTTCAGTAACAAGACCCCAATTCTCTGAATCAACTGGACTATCTGTTATTTCTCCCCAATTATCAGTACTATATCCAATCGTAGCAGTATCATCGTATCCATATGTTCTTAGTATCGCTACACCACCAGCATGAGATAGAGAACCAGATCCTGTCCAATGATACTGGAACTTAAGATTACTATATTCACCAGACCAAGTGAATAGAGTTGTATCACTTCCAACTATAGTATCAGTTCTACACTCAGCAGCTCCACCAGCACTGAATAGAGATCCAGATGCAGTCCAATGTGGTGCATTAGTTGTAAGGTCTTGTCCACTAATGGTAATAGATCCTTCACCTTCCCAATACCTAGCGTAAGTACCATCTCCTTGAATATCATAAAGAGCAACGAACTCATAGGTTCCAGTATTTGCCTCTACGTTATTCCATATAATTCCACCATTATCATATTCACCAGCAGTAACTGGTTTGGTTGTTGTACCAAGATCTTCGGTCTCACTAAATCCATACCAAACTAATCCATTATCTTCTGTCTGTAATGTATATCCAGACTCATCATTAAACTCATGTACAAACTTCTCAACAACAGCACTTCCGAATGAAGCATTACCAGACATTACCTCACGACTTGTCTGTGAGTATATCTCTCCACCAGTTACACTGAATAGTGTTGTCTTA
>MDTB01139235.1_pt1 | contig 20317 bp, 9 predicted proteins | sample 811161 | NCBI WGS metagenome assembly MDTB01 (sample SAMN05326650, study PRJNA326480) | marine metagenome | isolation source: seawater | place: Mediterranean Sea | collected 2009 | reverse complement strand
TGGATTAGTGATGCCACCTTGTCTGGATCAATACCATGCGATTCAAGAATCTCAGGAATGGTTCGACGCTTCCCAAGAATCTGCTGCTCTTCATCCGAAAGAACCTCGTAATCTCCCGTGATGATACCCTCCGTAATATGCATATGATCAGCGCCACCGCGCTCATGTAGAATATGTTCCAGAGTGTGCGAGTAAGGGCCGTGTCCTACATCATGAAGCATTCCTGCGACTTCTACAGTCATCCGCTCATGCGGATCGAGATCAAGGCTTGAAGCCATTCGGCCGGCGAGATGCGAGACACCTAGGGAATGCTCAAATCGAGTATGATGCGCACCCGGAAAAACAAGGTGAGCAAGTCCAAGTTGCTTGATATGGCTTAGTTTGTTGAACTCAGGCGTAGAGAGAAGCTCCTCACGAACTCCATCGATTTCGAAGGAGCCGTGGATGGTGTCATTGATGACCTTCATTGTAGGTGGAGCCTTGCACACTCGTCATCAATGCTGCGCTTGGGCAATATGGATTCTCAACCTTGCTGGTCCCAACCCTGCTGCTGTTGGCCCCAACCCTGTTGCTGCTGATCCCAACCCTGCTGCTGTTGGCCCCAACCCTGTTGCTGCTGCTGCCACTCTGCCCACTGTTGACCATGAGCCTGCTGCTGCGCCCACCATTCAGCCTGTTGAGCCGCCCGCATCTCCTCCTCGAGCTTGTAACGACGATCACCAAGGCGATCGAATAGAAGAGCAGTCTGACCTGCATCAATGCCACCCTTATCAGATATTGATTCGATGTCTTTCTCTACCTCCATGAGACCCTCGAAGCCCTCGGCTTCATCCAATAGAGTCCGAATCTTCTCGTAGTTAGAACGGCGACTTGTCGAAGAGCGCCAGATAAGTACCGACATCCCTGCTCCAATAGCAATAATCGCGAGTATAGCAACAGAAAGTGCAGACTGAATCACCGGATCTAGCCCCGCTTCCTGCTGAAGACGATCAGGAGTATTGTCTCCATCAAGATCGACTGGTAGACTCGTGGCATCGTAGGGATCAGAACCATCTGCGAACTCGTCCACATCATAGTAACCATCGTTGTCATCATCCGGATCAACTATGTCGGCCCAACCATCGCCATCTGTATCAGGGCAACCCAATGTGAATAGGCTGGAATTACCTGGCACAAGAGGGCAATCATCAGACAGTTCTGTACCCTGCTGATCAGCGAAGCCATCATCATCTCCGTCAGACCAAAGGCGAGCATCAAGAGCCCAGCCACCCGGAATTGTAGAGTTACCATCGATGATATCGGCATATCCGTCCGAATCGCTGTCCTCACAACCAACTAGACCACCCTCCGTGGAAGTTCCCGATTTCCCGGGACAATCGTCCGCATTGGTTCCATTCTCGTTATCCCCATAGCCATCCCCATCAACATCGCTCCACTGAGTGGCATCGCCAGGGTAGGCATCTTCAGTGTCAGACCACCCGTCTCCATCCGCATCAGGACAGCCGATGAGATCGAGTGTCGAGGTCCCTGCATCCTGAGGGCAGTCATCAATGAGTCCTGATTCCGCAGTGTCAGGGTAACCGTCACCATCAGTGTCAGGGCAACCGTTCATCGTATCTGCAAACACAGTAGGGCATTCGTCTCCATCGTTGGAGAGCCCATCACCATCATTGTCAGGGCAACCAATTGCATCAATCGTGGAAGTGCCCAATCGTGTTGGACAATCATCAGAATCGGAAAAACCGGGTGCATCGCCATACCCATCGCCATCAGAATCAGCATATTGATCCGGATTTTCCGGCATATCGTCAAAAGAATCTGACCAGCCATCGCCATCCGTATCAACGCACCCATAGAGGTCTCGGAACGAGTCCCCCGGCTGATCAGGACAATCGTCGAACGGCCCAATCGAAGTATCTAACTCGACGTCCTCATATCCGTCATTGTCACGATCAAGTGGACTCGGATCAGCAAGATAAGCTCCTGCAATCCATTGACCTGGCCAGTGGCTCAATCTGGAAGAGTTCCATGAATCAATCCTCCAATTATCTCCAAGGCCATCCCCATCGGTGTCATTCCACTGAGATGGCTTGTTGAAGAAATCATCAGCAAGATCAGACCAACCATCTGCATCTAAATCGGTGCAACCAAAGGTATCCTTCCATGAAGTGCCCCAAACATTAGGGCAATCGTCGTAAGCATCACCATCAGGGTTGTCCCCAAAACCATCGCCATCATTGTCTGACCATTGAGTTCCATTATTCGGGAAGTCATCATTAGAATCGGATTGGCCATCACTATCCGAATCCGGACAACCATATACGTCACGTGTACTGTTTCCAGCTACAACTGGGCAATGATCGGGCATGGTTGCGAAATCCACGTAGATTCCAGGACCACCCATCCGGCTTGCATTTAGAGATGAGTCAGCCCAGTTGTCACCGTAGCCATCCCCATCAAAATCCGACCACTGAGTTGGATCAAGAGGGAAACGATCAGTCCGGTCGCCAACCTTGTCCCCATCTGTATCAACGCCGTGCACGACAATAGCGAAATCTTGGCTCCCGTAATGTGGAACTGCATGCCCATTAATTGTCAATCCAGTTGGGAAATTGAATGCGAAATAGGTCTCGTCTCCAAGAATCGCGGCTCCATATCCAGTGTCACTAGATGTTGAACCGTGGGTATTGACCCAGTTCCAAGCACCAGTTGATGATAGTGTACCCATAAACACGTCATTACTTCCAATCGAATTGACGCCATATTGACCGAACCAAGATGCGCCGTTGTAGTAACCCGTGACTGCAATTTCCCCTGTAGCATCTTCAACGTCTACATCGTAACAGTAGTCCGTACTGCTACCGCCGCCCTGTTGCTGCCAATTCCAGTTCCCGGTTGGAGAAATTTGGGCTACGAACATATCCCATCCACTACCTCCGTAGGCGTTCAACCGGTTGGATGAGAACTCAGTGTAGTAGTAAAACCGGCCACAAATAGTCGCATTCCCACCATCGTCAACATCGATTGCCTCGGGGTAAGTCTCGTACGAACTATAGCCAAACTTCTCAGACCAACTGTATACACCTGTAGAGGAATACTGAGCAATGAAACCCCAGTAATCGTATGAGTAGTAGTTATACTGGCTGCTAGATCCGAAGTCAACCTGATAAGAGAACTCACCTGTCACGTATACGCGTTCCTGGGCATCCACTGCAACACCACGTCCACGCTCGTAGTAACTACCACCTATCCCTTGTGCCCAACGCCAATTTCCTTGCGAATCTAAGCTAGCAATGTAAGCATCCGAGTAACAACTGCTGCAAGATAATGACCCTGCAGAACCAAAGGATAGTGTACCTGAACTCCAGTACCCAGTGACGTAAACATTACCCGAATCTGCGATAGCGACGCCATGAGCATAATCGCTACTACTTGCACCAATCTTCTGTGCCCAGAGCCAATTCCCCATAGTATCGAGAACGGCAACATAGGCATCGTAAGATCCGGACGATGAGAATGAGGTGCTACCAAACGAAATCGAGTTGTAGAAAATACCCGTGATACTCACATTACCTCCGGCATCCACATCGATGTCATAGCAGTAGTCCGAACTGGTAGACCCGGCAGTTTTGACCCAGAGCCAATCCCCTGTAGAAGATAACTTTGCGACGAAGATGTCTGAACTACTACTGGATGATGAAGGAGTACTAAGCTGACCGAAGTTTGCGATTTGATGATAGTTGCCACAAACGTAGATATTTCCCTGATCATCCACGTCCATCCCTCGGACATTATCGGAGTTACTTCCACCTACGTTCTGATGCCATAGATACTGACTACTACTAACATACGAAATCAATGATATCTCCTCAAGAGGGATTGGATTCGTCTCTTCGTCAGGATTCAATACTGACGCGGAAATCAAATGCACAAGGAATAAGGAAACCAATAGGGTCGCAGCAATACGTCTCATCAAACAAATGAGACCATTTCGGAGATATAGTGCATTCGTTTGCGAGTGTAACTAAAATTCAAGCAAATGGATGCAGGACAAAGTAACGATTCATCCTTTCAGTCAAGCGTTCAGAGCCTTCTGATCGGGATGCAAGGAGGCGGATTTGCTCCACCATCATAGCATGCTCATCACTCTGAAGACGGAGAACTCGGCGAAGGACATCTAGCATTGCCATCTCATCTTCGGTGATAACCTCATCATCGAGTGCAGTAATGAGAACATTCTGATACAGAGCCATATCGCCAAGATGACGACGATTGTGTGCACGGATATCATCGTCATTATGAGGAGAGGACATTGAACCGCTAGCGATTGCTAACGAATCTTGAACATCCGACGACTCTAGCCCCATTACATATGCGATTACGTCCAATATTGCAGACTCGTCGTCAGTGAGAATCTCATCCTCCATCGCGACCTCGACAATACGAAGCAGGATGTATCGTCCGCGGTCTCCACTCGTTGCGCCCATAGTCGCAGGATTCGGTCCCCGTATATCATCCATTCACAATGCCAATGAAGTTCAAGGAGGTGGGCTTTACTCTGAGACCATGGGTCTCTGGTCTCCAGGCATTGAGGGGTTCGCCCTCAGCATGGGTCTGATACTCGCGATTGGTCCACAGAACATCTTCGTAGTTAGACAGGGCCTACTGAGAGCACATATCTTCGTCGTCTGCCTCATCTGCTCCTTGTCTGATGCCCTCCTGATTATCGTAGGCGTGCTAGGACTCGGATCAATCCTTGCGAGTATCGAGGGTGCGGACCTCCTGATTTCTGTTGCAGCGGCTCTTTTCATCACAGGCTATGGCATACTGAGGGTGAGGTCTTCGATGAATCCGGTAGGGATGTCGATCAGTGATGATAGTGCACAGGGACTAGGGGCCACAATTTTGACGTTGCTCGCGTTCACATTTCTCAACCCTCACGTTTACCTTGATACTGTCCTTCTAATCGGAGGAGCCTCCAGCAGGTTCTCTACTGACGAGAGATTCACGTTTGCGGTTGGTGCTTCGCTAGCCTCATTCCTATTCTTCTTCACCCTTGGTTACGGAGCAAGAAGGCTATCTTCTGTTCTCGAAAAGCCAGAAGCTTGGAAATTCATCGATATGGGAATTGCATGTGTGATGTTTGCCATCGCGGGTGCGATAATACTGCCATTCCTATGATCTGAATAACTCGATAAAACGTTAATTCGATACTTAGGAGAGGTTTCAAATGAATAAAAAAATGACAATAATATGTGGGTGACCAGATTTCCTCTCCATCAGGGACGCAACACACGTCCAGAAACTTACTCGGATTTGTTGCGCCATGGAAAGATACTTCTGGAAAGATACTGAACCCTCTGGAGATTATTCAAACCAGGCGGTTTACAATATTCTATCTTGTATTAGTTTGGAGCTATGTCCTACTAATCGAAGATGCATTACAAGGTGATGCATTTTACAATCTGAAAGTAGCAAGTGAGAAAATCGCTAGGATGGACCCAAATGAATTAACATCTAATCCTCTAATTTTCTTATTCTCATTACTCATTTCACCCTTCGCACATTGGGATACAGTACACGCAATGTATGTTACAGCGGGAATAATGTTCTTTTTACAATCGTTTGAAGCACATAATAATTGGAAAAGTGCTGTAATAATTTTCATCGGAACAAGTGCATTAACATCAATATTTATGGCGATTTTTTACAATGTTGGTTTCATCTTAAATCCCGATATTGAACTGTTTTCTTACGTCATGAGCAGATCATTCAGAGGTGGATCGATTGGAATGTTTGGGGCTTTGGGGGCACTTGCTTATCATGCTAAGAAACCACAATTTCCTTTGATACTTGTATTCTTATTTGAGGTTTGGAATTACACTAGTTACGGCACAGATATGGCCATTTCAATTGGCCATGCAAGTTCAACGTTAATTGGACTGATCATTTGGAGATGGTGGAACGAAAAAGGGGACAGGTATGCCGAATCCGAGTAGAAAATGCTTGTAATACAAATGTATTTCATTTGCAATACATTGATATGACGCCGCCCTAACAGGGAGGTCGGAGAGCACAGGGACATGGCCAGCAAGAGTCCGATGGTTTCGCTTCGAATCCCAGAAGATCATCTGATGATGCTCGAGCAGCTAGTCGGCTTCGATGGGATGCGTAATCGTTCAGATGTCATCCGCCACGCAGTTCGACTCCTGTTAGAATCCGGCCCCTCTCGAGCTGTAGGAGGGACTGTAAAAGTCGACCTAGGGCCCGACTTGACAGAAAAACTCGACATGTTCTGCCAAATTAATGGAGACACGCCTGAGACGGTGACACGTTATGCTCTACGCGACCACATGAACACGGTCATGAATCAAAGCGAGACACTGCAGACGAAAATGGAACTCCGCCTCAAGGAGTTACACGACAAGAGTCGGCAAAATGAAGATCACACAGCCTGAATGGAGGGCAGATGGACATGGTAGGGGATGGGAACTCAACCAATGCAGGGGGGCCTCAGCGCCCCCCTGCGACCAATGTCTTCACTCATGTTGCTCTGCGCAGTGCCCTACGCAACCGACTCTTGGCGAAGGCAACCAAGTCAGAACCCATCCGACGCATATTCAACAGCGAACCAATGGATGAGATTCGAGACCGAGCACTTGATGCATCCACTGAACTCCAAGGATTTGATCAATCACCCTACATGCCAGGGAACTTTTCCGGATTGAGAATACGCGCCCTGCGGACTCTTTCTACCAGATAATCACCCACACACCCGCCCCGCTTCGGCGGGGCACCCCAACTGGGTCAGCCGGAAGGCTCCTCAGCGAATCTTCTTGAAGGGCCGCGTGAGGATGGTGTTCGTGGCGACCTCATTCTCCTTCGTTGCTCACGATGTCCTGAGGGATAGCCAACGTGAGATGATAGAGGATGCGTTGTCGACGCTCAACGAAAATGGTTACCTGTTTGCCGCCGCACCAACTGGAATTGGAAAAACGGCGGCGGCACTAAGCGCAACCCTAGCTAGAGCCAACAATCATCCAAACGGAAGGAAGACCGTTCTATTCATGACAGGGCGTCAAAGTCAACATCGGATTGTGGTAGATACTGTTCGAAAGATTAACGCTCGTATGGAAGGACAAAAAGTCCGCCTTGTGGACCTAATTGGGAGAGAATCAATGTGTGTAGATGTGGATCGATTCACCGGGAGATGCAACTGTGAATTCGGAGTTAATGATAGCATCCTACACGATGCAAGAGAGGGGCTCAAGAGGTACATTCTCGAGGTACCTAGACATGTTGATGATGTAATAAAACAAGGGAAGGAAAGAAAGGTCTGCTCTTGGACATGTGCTAGACAATGTGCGAAAGAATGTGATCTCATTGTTCTAGATTACAACCATGTATTCATTGACAAGGTCAGAGAGGCATCACTTGACTCAATGGGAGTGGAACTGTCAAATTCGATACTGATAGTTGATGAAGCACACAACCTCCCCGATAGAATTCGAAGGGGTCTCGAAAGACGCTTGACCGCGAAGGTGCTTCGTGACTGCGTTAGTGAGATGCAAGAGCACCGTGGCAAAGAGGACGAGGCAGTAGTAAAAGCAGTGGAAAAAGAAGGAGCCGAGGCTTGGACTGGAGATGCCGAAGAGGCAGCACTAGCAGAAAAAGCACTTATGAGAATACGAGGAGAAGTTGGGAAGCATCTCCTCAATCTCAAACAAGTCCTTGGAGAAGATAGCGAACTAATGACTAACCCTGAAGAATTGCTAGGAATATTCCAAGCTTCACTTGAAGAGACATTAGATGAACCAATGACTATGGCTCGATTTATCCGCACTTTAGAATCAGTTAGGATCGAGATTGATGAAGCACTTGACACCGACCCGGAAATAGCATGTCATCGCCTAGCGGAATTGCTCAATATCCTCTATACACGTCAAGGAGATTCAGCCCTTGCTACTGTCTTTGACATATTGGGAGAGGAAGGTAGAATCACCACACACCTCCTTGACCCCGGCGTTGTTGCAAGACCTCTACTCAAGGAGGCTGCAGGGGGGATTTTGATGTCAGGAACCTTATTTCCACCCTCAATGTATGGCGACATCTTGGGGATGCCAGAGCAACGGCCAGTTGCCTACAAAGAGTACTCTAGTCCCTTCGAAAGCGATAGGAGACCAGTCATCCTTGCTACGGACGTAACTACACGTTACAAGGACCGTAGTGCAGCGAATACTCGTAAAATCCGCGAACATATCCACGGTTTGCTCCGACAGACTCCTGGGCACGTCGCTGTCTTCCTCCCATCCTACAGTATGTTGGAAGAGATTATCGAAGACGGTTCTTGGCCTGGACGGCACCTAATTGTGGAAGAGAGAACTTGGTCCAAGAGTAGGGTACAGGATGTGCTCGATCGCCTGCATCGTTCAAGAGACTCGGGGCAACGATGTCTTCTCGCAGGCGTCTACAATGCCCGGCTCTCGGAGGGCGTTGACTACGAAGGCAACATCCTCGATGCAGTCATATGTGTCGGCATTCCGATGGCGCCTCCTACTGCATCGAACCAAGCACTCCGCGACTACATTTCAGATCGATTCGGGGAACGAAACGCTTGGAAGTACTCAGCGGCACAACCCGCGATGAATGCTATCCTTCAAGCGATGGGGAGAGCTATTCGAAAAGCGAAGGACCGCGCAGTTGTACTTGTTTTGGAGCGTCGAGTTGGCGACAGGGGGTACAAAGCATGTCTCCCAACGGGTCTGAATATGTTCCATACAGGAGAACCAGAAGCCACTGAGAGGCTTGTTCGACGATTCTTTCGACGACATCCCGAGCCAGCACGAAATACTGAATGAGACGACGGGTTGATGACCTTCGGCGACCCCAGCGCGTCCTATGGAGAAGGTTGAGTGGACTCCAGTTGTTCCGGATTCAGATAATGAAGAGGACACTCCTGCTGGTCTTGAGATGGATGCATCAGCACTTCACCAGCGATTCATCCGCCGTGATCTTGGGTCACTTGATGCAGCCATTCAAGCCGATGCCTTCGTCCGCCATACTGGCGAACTTGTCGAAATGACACGTGAAGCAGGAGCACGTATCCTAGCAAGCGAACTCTCTGGAGCCTCTCTCGATGCCACACCAATGCATGATGGAGTCCACATTCACATGAAGGGAGTCCCTGTGAATGGAATCGAGATATTCACCGGCTACGTTGATACCACTGAATTCATCCGAATCGACCGAGAAGGCCTGGAATCCATCGTGACTCCATTACCAAGTGGGATCTCTATCGCTAACGCTCGATTCACCGATGGCGGACTAGACATCCGCCTCGAATGATGACGATTAACGTCCAGGGACTTCCTCAATACTCTGAATCTCACTGACTACATTTGCCAATGCCTGCTGTGCTGCGGCAGTGTGTTGCTCCCCCATCTCATGGGCTGAGTAGCGAGCTTCTTCGAATACTGTGTCGAGGGCCTCCAGAGCGGACTCACGTATTGGGAGAGCCTGCCGGATAGCAACTTCGAATTCACGGACTGTCTCAAAGTCACGACGCAGGAATCCACTCTGCATCAGAACGAGGCAGAGGTCCTCATAGCAATTGAAAATCGCTTCACGAATTGAATCGCCAGCCGCCAACAACTCTGCAGTATAGGAAAATATGTCTTGCATCTCCTCAATAGACGTCTTACGATTCCTTAGCCTGAAACCAACAACTGAGGCACTAATTAGCAGAATGACTAGGAAGGCAATGGTAGTAGTCGAAAGGCCCGAAGAGACCTCTTCTAACTGCTCATACTGTAGATCAACCTTGAGGTTGAGTAAATCGCCGCGATCGATGGGTGCAATCACATCAGAGGTGCTATCCAGTGTGATGTTGAACTGGCCCCAATGCGCTTGATCAGAGAACGGTGGCAGAGGCTCCTGGCTAACGAAGACGTACTCGAATATACCGAACTCATCTGTGAGCTTACCAAACTGTGTTAATTCAGAAGATTGATTGGACAATATCGCTGAAATCGATATATTGGCTAGAGGTAAACCGTTGTCATCGGCTACCACACGAACGATACCAACAATCTCTCTTGAGTCCAATTGAACAGTCACTGGGTCAGCAGAGAACGATGCAGGAATCATTAGGAAGGCATCAATACCGATTTCTTCACCAGGATTGAACCAACGGACATCGTCCTGCGCCACCTGGACATCAAACTGGATATCAGCCTGCATTGGGGCTCGCCCAACAATGGTAATCGTGAACTGACCTGTGGCGTTATCCCATGAGACAACGGCGGTTGTCTCTGGAGAACCCTCCCACAGGAGTACTAGGGAAGCCCCTGAAACGACATTTCCAGTCCCACCCACTTCGAGTATACGGCCTGTAATCTCAATTGGGTGCGATGCATTGGAACGGATATTGTTGTCCGAGACGCCAAGAATCTCGATGGTGATGTCAGCCCATGTGTATGCAGTAACCTCGGCATCATCGCCAATGAACTGGTCATTACCATCGTAGCTCACACGAATAGTATGAGCACCACGATCAGATGAGAACTCAACAGGAATCTCTACACTAAACCTACCATTCTCATCGGTGAGAGCAGTTGTAATCTGCTGACCATCAACCTCGATAATCACAGTTGCACCGTCAATTGGAATCTGAGGGCTCGTATCCCCATCTACTAACGAACCCGAAAGGTTCCAAGTTTCACCACGAGTAGCAAATCCACTATTATCGAGATTTACGGCAGTGAAAATCGCATTGTGCTTGATGGTAATCGTTGTATTCGCCTCCCCTCCTAGGTAGTAACCCTGAGGCTCTGCGTAGGCGAGAATGAGATGATCCCCAATAGTAAACGCCGGACCAACAATCCAACTTAGATTCCAGGAACCGTCAGATTCAGTCGTAGCAGTTCCAATGATGCTGTTATCCACACGCACTGTGACAAAGTGTCCTGCAATCCAACTGTCGGGGAGATTGTCTCGTATTGTGCCTGTAATCACTACCTCGTCGCCTACAGCAGCAGTATCCAAGGCATCAACTGTGAGAACCGTCGGAGCAAATACCTCGAAGGAAGTGGTGCTTGTAGATGGGAGATAGAGTGGAGCACCTGCAAATCGAACCTCAACTGTCTGAGTTCCGAGATCCATATCCAATGGAACCGGGTAGAGGATTGAGAACGAACCTTCAGCATCAGTGGTAACGTTAGTCAGGAACTGACCGTTCATCCATACTGTCAGATTCTGACCCGGAACTGGACGTTCGACAACATCGAAGAGAACACCCACAAGACTGAGGAGATCTTCTCGAACAACCTCTGTACCGCCTCCAAATAGGCGAACCTCTGTAGGCACCGATACCTCGAATTCAAAACTCGCAAATGAACCAAGATAGAACTCTGGATTCAACGAGTCGCCTTCACCCATGGGGTCCACCCAAAGGAATCCACCAAGGAAGGTGGAGGAGACATTGTGGATGCCAGGTGTGGTATCAAGGGGCAGAGTGTATGCTATGCTCCATGAACCGGTGCTTGGATCAGATTGCACAATTGTGGATGCACCAGTGTCGATACCATCCATCGCAAGGTGAATCAATCCACCTACAGGAGCACCGGTTTGATTCAGAAGTACGGCTCCATTTTCATCAAGCAGTGTGCCATTAATGTAAATCATCTGACCGGCGATAAGATCGCCTTCCACTGAATCAACTGTGAGAACTGTTGGTGCAAGAATCACGACACGAGTGAAGGTTGCATCTCCTGCTACACCTGTCGTCCCTGCGAGCCCGGCATAACTCGCGTTGATTGTCATGAAACCAACCGGCCAAGTCGAAGGTATGCTGAAGTTACCCACAGCGAAGCCACTCGAATCCGTCATGATGTCGAATGAAGTCAAACCATCAATCGAAATATTGACTGTTGCATTTTCCACTGCATCTCCTGCGTTGTCGAAGAGGCTTAGACCGACTGTCATATTGTTACCACGGACTGTGCGCCGATCGGGATCGAGATCAAGCGGATCAGCGAAGTCGAGTATTGTGTATCCACGACTATCGAATGTGGTACCATTATTCGAACCGAGGAAATAGTTCACTGTCGGTGTGAAAGAAGCATTGAGAGTGTGAGTTCCTCGGGGGAACGTCTGATCAAGTGTAATCGTAGCACTCCAGTTACCATCGTATACAGTACCATTCGTGGCTGTGAAGGTATCCGAGAATCCATCGATTGTGATGACTAACGATGGCAAGAGTGAGTTACCGTTGCGATCGATGATGCCTGAGCCATTCTCTGAAGTCAGTGTACCTGTGACATTGAATGTCTCACCAGCAGCTGGATTCGCTACAATCGGATCAACAACGAGAATTGTGATTGTCCGGACGGTCACAGTGCTAAACGTTCGATTCGCCCCAAGTAGAGTGAAATTGCCCGCGTAAGATAGCGTCATATCAACCAAACCAAGCGGATGTGTATCTGGAATACTGAAGTTGAAGCGGACGACACCAGTATCATTCGTGACCTCGCTTGGAAGCGAAGTATCGTGGAATAATGCACCGATTGTCTGATTTCCGAGAGCCCTATTGTTATCGCTAGCCTCGACAAGTGTCGCACCGAAATCAATGGAATCACCCCGATTTACGACTATAGGAATCAATGGAGTCGTCTGCGTAAAGTCAGTTACTCCCTTAACGAGTATATTCTGAGTGAGGTTACTTGGGAGATAGAATGGACTAGACCCTTCCAGGACACCAACGACCAGAGTTTTGTTCCCACTGGATAGCCCATCGCCGGCAGGATCCGTAGGCACAGTGAGGTTGAAGCTACCGTTTACGGCTGTCGTGAACGAGGAAATCAAGACCTCACTGGAATTACCCTCAAAGAAAATCGTGATATCAATTGGACCTGAGAAATTCCGATTAGGATCAATCGCATCCTCAACTTGCCCCTCTAATTGGAAGTTGGATCCTGCTGTGAGGAAGGTTGGCGGAGTAATCACGAGATTCGAGATGATAGTTGGAACGAGGACAGTGATATTCAGATCCGTATGGTTTCCAATCCAACGAGCAGAACCTGTGGAGAGAGGATCCGTCACATCATCCGCCATGAGGATTCGAACCGTGTAGTACCCGGGTTCCGCTGAAGCCGGGATTGCCGGATTGAAACGTGCAATACCATCAGGAGAACCAGTGGTAACTGATTGCAAGGATTGGTTGTTAGGCCCGTCCCAATCCCAAATGAATTGGACTGCTGCACCAGTTAGGTTGCTTCCATCCGCAACATCTCGCACACTCGCATTGACCACGAGAATATCGCCTGCTGTGACTGTCGACGGCGGGTCAATGGCAACAAGGACTGCTTCAGACTCGACTCCGATATCGATTGAAGAACCCTCTTCAGTGTAGAAATACGCACCACCGGCCAGAGCCGCTGAATTGAAATCTGCCTCCACGTTAAGTGAATAGACCCCGGCTCCAACAAAAGTTGGAATCGTGAATGACAGATTGTAGGTTCCGTTATTCACATCCAACCAAGTTCCACCTAACGGGATTAATTCAGGAGCAGGGGGTTCACCCATTGGACCTGAAGGACCGGTGCCAGGAATCTCAAGTATGGCTGAAATCGAGGAGTTATTCCCTAGTACGAGAGGAGAGCCGGAGAGATTCGAATCTCGGACCTCGCCTGTAACGTAGTTTGTTCCTCCAATGTGAGTCCAACTCTGGCCTAAAACAGCAGATACTGAGGCTAAACCTTGGATACGAATCGTGGAGTTATTGGTCGCAGGATAGTACCATTGGGAACCCGAATAGTTGACCCAAAGCGGATAATCTCCAGCAGGGACGATTGGAGGAGTGTACTCGAAACCAAATCCACCATCCACTGGATCAACTGTAGTGTTCACTAGAACACCATCAATTTCGGTCTCATAAGTACCATTGAACGGCTGGTCAAAAGTACCCATATGGTCGAACATTGAGATTGAGATAAACCCGATTTGATCCCGCGCAATCGCATCTAGGAAGTAGTCGAAGGTGATGTAACTCTTCAGCCCGTATCCAGGTGGCATGAGTACCTCATCATTGGCTTCCAAGGTTGCAGAATCGAAGATAAAGCGAACGTCGACGTATCCCGGAGTAATTGGAACCTGAGCTGGATCCATGAACCACGTGATTGAGAAATTCCCGGGATTACCCGACCAAGTAGTGGAATTAAGTTCCCAGTTCGCAATGTCTACGAACGGAGTACCAGAACCATTCACGCGCATTTGGAGATAGAGAGTACCCTCCATAGGAACTGGATTGAGACCACGACTGAGAACCGTCCCGTTCATTGTGATGTTATCATTAATCTCCAGAAGGGTGTTATTTGAAGAAGGTCCCTGAAGAACAATATCAAGGTTAGGCGACGGTGTGATATTCATACTCACAACCTGTGTCGTTGGACGAATGTGATAAAGTGGGGATGAACCATTGTTCAGATCATCTTCATGCCATCCAGGGAACTCCAGTGTAGCATTAAGCAAGCCCTGTGATTCATTCTCGTCCACAGGTATGGTAATCTCGAAGAAACCGTTTGGACCAATCGAAGCCGTAAGGACCTGAGCCCCATTAACTGAAGAAGTCCAGTTGAAGTATACTTGACTGAAGCCATCAATAGCGCCATCACCGTCGATGTCCCATCCATCAATCAAGGACAAATCACCTGCAGGAGGGGATGTCAATTCGACGCGACCACTCATCGTAGTATTGGAACCAGCACCAAAGACAGGTTCAGTGACTGGAAGAGGAGCTTCGACTATGAAAGTGACATTATCGGAGACATTTACGATGTAGTTATCGAATAGGCCATTCGAACCGACATATCCTGAAGGTACCGTCTGAAGAACTAATCCCCCGTAACCAGGCACAATAAACTCGGGAGGTATTCCCTTCGCAGAGAAGTTACCGTTGACATCTGTAATGGCCGTACCAACAAGACGGCTGGATTGTGAAGCAGCACCCGGGACGGCTCCGACCTCAGATAGTGGTACGAGATAGAGATCGACAACGAGGTTTGGAACCACGGTCTGATTCGCAGAGTAGACCATAGTCCCATTCAGGAAAAGTTGCGGACTTGTTCCATTACGATCCACAATCAATGGGCCAAAAGTCGCATTGAGTATCTCTACATCCTCGGCCGGAGGACAAGCATCGAAAGGAACCCAACCCATGTCAGCATTACCTAGAGCCGAATTTGTCTGCATGTGAACTTCGACCCACGATGCACTGTTGAATCCGAAGACCTCGTAACCGGTTCCATGCCAGCTCCCTTCGACGAAACCTGTGACCTTTCGAGCCGGGAGGCCAGAAAGACGTGCCATACTTGTGAGGACTGTGGACCACTCGTCGCAGGTTCCTTCCTTACTATCCACTAGGAGGAAATGCGTAAAATCAGGACCTCCGCCTTGTGGATATCCGCTACCGTCGTAGTTCAACCGAGGCGTGAACGTACCGTTACCATTCTCGATGAAATCCGCTAGAGCCTCCATCTTCTCGTATGCACTTAATGCACCGCTTGATGTCAAAATCGACTGCGTGATATTGTTAACCTCTGATTCAAGCATAGTCATGTCTGTGAAGTAATCTGGAACATCCGTAGCATAGGAACTTGATTGGTAAGCGGTGCTGTTTCCACGAACGGAATCGGAAAACCAGATTTCAGGGGCATTACCGAAGTAAAAATCGATTGGAGCATCAGTGACTCGAATATCGTGAGTGTAGTTAGTGTGATTCAGACCCGCCCCTGGATCCGACCATGAGGAATAATCGGTCATACTCCAATGGCCAGGGAGATTGGAATTGAGGTTGATTGGCTGAGGGAAAGTGTACTCCCATGTGGTGGAATTGTTATGAAACTGTGAGGATGCAACCCAGTTGTTGTCTGAGAAACCGGGCGTCATAGGGTTGAGAACTATCAGAGATGAGTTCACGCCATAATCCACACCGGTGTAGGAATCGTAGGTATTTACCCTCCAATAGTGTGTCAAAGCGGGATCTACGTTAACCGTAGTATTGTTTGCCCAGAAAGCGACCTGATTCTGAATAATATCGTCAGTAGGATCTAATGGATCTTGTCCAGAACCCGCACAAAGAGTGGACCAGAACTGCGGCGGACACTCCTGATAGTCGGTTAGACCTCCCCCATCAGTATCCGGATCCAGCCAGTTAGTTCCTGTATTGTTCTCAATAGCATCAGGGATGCCGTCGCCATCCGTGTCGGCAGGATTCAAATCATCAGCGGGATCGTTCTGTGGGTTGGTACCATCGAGATATTCCTGTCCATCCCAGACGCCACCAACATCCGAGTCTGCTTGCTGGTAATTGGTCAAGTAGGTGTCAAGAGAACCATTGCCGCCCATACCGGGAATGTAGAAGAGAGCGCAACCAGTGGTATTCTCGAAGTAGTTGTTGAGACCGTCACCATCATCGTCACGATTGTTATCACAAGGCTCTTGTGGATCAGTGCCATTGATAATTTCATCAAGATCATTCACTGTATCGTTATCAGAATCGGTATCATATGGGTCGGACTGATAACCCCAAAATCCGAATGATTCCTCCCAATCTGCCAAACCATCCCCATCGGTGTCAGCATAATCGTCATCACACCATGCGTCGTTGTTGCCGGGTTGGATTGATGCATCCCAGCACCATGACCCATTCTTGTGTATCACAGTCTGAGTCGTAGGTGGTGGAGTCACACTGACTCCTACCAGACGATTGGGATTCGAAGTATCATCCGCCCCCGTGAATGTGAATGGGACAAGAGAACCATTACTCAGATTATAGAACGCTGTCCGGGCCGGAGCGGTTGGCCGCCACTCGAAAAATCCGGCGCCAAAACCAGTGGCATTAGCGACTTGAAGGACCTGAGAACTGGCATCGTAGTTCGAATATACTGTTACGAAATCGAATGTTGAACGGCAAGGGTCAGTGTTGACTCCTGCAAGAATCTCAAAACCATCCGCAGCACCTCCAAAATCAGTATCTGCCACATCCCACATGGTGCAAGTCAAGTTCTCCTCCCAATTCTCGATACCATCTCCATCGAAGTCCCCCGAATCCTCTGCACGGGTCGGGTCAGTCTCATTACTGTCAACAAAACCATTGCCGTTCGTATCCTCGTCCCCATCATCGAAGGGATCATCGTCAGTGTTGTTATCTCGAGGATCAGAGGCCTGTGCGGGGTTTCCATACTGTCCATTGACCTCCGTCCCATCGAGAATACCATCTCCGTCGGTGTCAGAGTCTGTTGGGTCCGTGAGAAGTGTAAGTGCCTCGTAACTATCATTGAGGCCGTCGCCATCTGTATCAGGGCTCTGTGGGTTAGTTGAGGTGACACCATCAACCTCAGCAGTTGATGTCGCACAGCCGCCCGGACCAATCCCTAGGACTGGATTACAAGGAGACTCCGTCTCAGTCCTCTGCTGACCGGGACCGCCTGGCATGAAGTAAGGAGTTCCGGAATTCTGTGTTGTCCAAGTTGGGTTCACGTATTCGTAAAGATTCACGAGACCGTCGCCATCAGGGTCACCATTAGGGCCATCAACACCAGTTCGAACGGTTGGATCGAGACCGTTGGCGACCTCCCAGCCGTCATTCATGCCATCATTATCGGTATCATAGCCGTCAGGATCCTCATCGATGCTCCCGTCACCATCATCATCGTCTGACGAACAATCTGCATCACCATCACCATCGCTGTCTGCCGAATCAACTGCTCCATCCCGATCATTGTCCATGCCATCTGCACAGATGTTACCCATCGGGTCCTCATCAGCACCATCCGAACCAGCTCCCTGGTTAGCCTGCATAGCTGATTCTTCATCCCAATTCCTTGTAGGGACTGTGCCATTCCACCAGACACCATTGTCAAGGACGTTAGGAGTGTTTGGATTATCCCAACCAGATGGGATACCGTAGAGATACTCGTCCTTATTGGACAGGCTATCCCCATCAGGATCACCAAGAGAACCATTCACGGTAAGGCTTGATGCATCAAGCGGATTCAAACCATGGAAGAACTCCCATCCATCAGGGAGTTCATCGTTGTCACTGTCCCAATCTTGAGGTTGTGTATTCAATAGGAACTCAAGGCCGTAAGTCAAACCATCTCCGTCTGCATCCGATGATGCATGTGCTTCCCATGCAGCGAACTCAAAGGCAGCGAGGCTAGAAATAATCATCAACATCACAAGGAAAACCGAGCGAGCCTTTGCGCGAGATTCCGGATTTCTAACGACGAACTGAGCACCAGACATGACCCTAACCACCCCTCAGGGGCTCACGTAGGGACTTAAGGGAAATGGAGCGTAGTTCATACGCCTACACGAGTGAAGCGATTTTTCATTCAAGGAGTTCGATGTCATCATCGTCGAATTCAATTTCGAATTCATCCCCTGAAGAATCCTCTTCAGAACCAAGAGCTGCGGGCAATTCGAAATCAAACTCGTCAACCTCTTGATCATCATCTTCATCGCCCTCATCCTCCATCTCCTCGTATGCTAGGTTAGCGAGCCGGCGACGATTTCTCCGATTCTGAACACCTAGAACGATAGTCACCAGAGCCACGATGAAGACAAGAAGCATGGTTGGACTTGGATTTACTATCTCATTCATCAGAGCTGTAATGATATCTGGGATTTCAACAGTCATCGTAACTACCAAGTTAGCAGAGGAGATTTGCTCATCATCAACGGAACCCTGACCTGCAAGAGTTTGTGGTTCAGCGACTACGGTGAATTCAACTCGTTCACCAGAACGAGCATTGGAAGGTGAACTAATCTCTACTGTGAAGTCCTCTTGACCGTATGCCTCTATCGTCAAGAGATTCCCAGTACCGCGGATATCTGAATCCCAACCAGTGCAAACAGTGGAACTGGAAGAGCAGTCAACATCCACATAGACGAATTGAGGTTGGTTCCCGAGATTCTTGACACGAAACACGAGATCGCGCTCTTCACCCGCGTTAATCGGAGCGTCCGCAGATACTTGGACAATCTCAAGTTGTACATTCCCAGGGCCAATTTCAACGATGAATTGCATATCGAAATAGGCGGGATCATCTTCGACATCTGCTTCGATTATTCGAAGATAGAGGATATGACTGTCCATCTCGACTTGATCAGGGGGATCAATCTCTAGCGTAACCTCGCCAGACTGTTGAGGCGCGAGAGTGAGGTAGGGTATACTGTCACCGCTGTTGTCTACAATCTTGAACTCCCACTGAGAATAGGTCTCATCGGAGTCAATATTGCGCTGTAGGTCTGCCGGATTGATAAGACGCCAATTGGTACTAGTCGAGGAATCACTAATGCTGTTAGTAACACGGATTCGCATCGACATACCATCCGAGCAGGATGTTTGATTGACGGTACCAAGGGGCACACTGTCGCAATCAAATACGGGTTCAGCCCGAACTCCAAATGTCCTTTGAATTGTGAACTCAACCTCTGAAACCTTGCTTGAATTACCCTCGCTAGCGACTTCGAAACGGATTAGACCCTGATCAGAATCATCACGGTCTCCGGACGGCTTAACACGAATCTGCAAGACCTCCGTCATATGTCGATTAATGGAGTCAGTATGGTATGTCCCGTCATTGAGGTCTTCGACGATGACAACTCCTGTGTCATTATCTACAATCTGGATAATCGCCTTAGAGCGTTCAAGAATATCAATTCGGAACTCATCCTCATCGAATCCATTGTTCCAAATCTCCATAATGAAAACCGTAAACTCCCCATCCTCCACGAAACGAGGGGTGCTCGTATCGAATGAATCGTGGCGAGAACTGTTATCGAACTGCTGTGTACGATTCTCGTTCCAAATACTCGTAAATGGTGACGCGTAGGTATCGACCTTCTCAAGGTCAAGGTACAACGTTTCTGTCGCAACAATCTCTGGCGAACCGTCCACAATAGCTTCACCTACAGCACGAATCACCAACTGCGGAGGAGCATTTCGAAGATCCTGTGGTGATTCAATAGTTAGAATCGGGTTTACGATGGCACCCCCCTCATTGAGAAGATAGCCCCCAGGGGCATCGAAACTGACGTTCCAATTGCTGTTAAAATTCGTAATTACCTGAAGGTCAATATCCAACTGTCCTGAAGACCCCCTGTGCTGGAGTTGTAATGGAACCACAGTTATCTGAGAGGGAGCGATATATTCCACTGAACGTTCAACACCATCCCCATGAAGGAGGGACACTCCAAACTGCTTCATGACAAGATCTTCGTGTTCGATTACTATAGTATGGCCCTGAATATCAGT
>MDTB01046037.1_pt1 | contig 20317 bp, 19 predicted proteins | sample 811161 | NCBI WGS metagenome assembly MDTB01 (sample SAMN05326650, study PRJNA326480) | marine metagenome | isolation source: seawater | place: Mediterranean Sea | collected 2009 | reverse complement strand
CTTCAAACTATCGCTTATTTTAGCTTTATTATCTGACATTATATCGCTTTATCATAACTTGTTTTTATTTAAAAAGTCACTATATAAAGTATGATGTTTAAAAACGACAACACATTCAAAAACGAGTCTCCTTGGGGCAATAATCCTGGTGGCGAAAGAGGCGGAGACGGTAATGGATCTGGACAAAGAAGAGCTCCACCAAACATTGATGATTTAATTCGTAAAGCACAAGGATCAGTTGGAAAAATTTTTCCAGGTGGAAGAGGTGGCAACAAACCAATTTATTTCGGTCTTTTAATCTTAATAGTTTTATGGGGTCTAAGTGGTCTTTATAGAGTTCTACCCGATGAACAAGGAGTTGTTTTAAGATTTGGTAAATTTATCAAAACAACTCAACCTGGTTTAAACTATCATATTCCATTTCCAATAGAGAGAGTTTTAACTCCAAAAGTTACAAAAGTTAATCGTATCGATGTTGGATTTAGATCAGCAAGTGATACTGGAAGATCTACAGGAGTAGGAGACGTATCTGAAGAAAGTTTAATGCTAACCGGTGACGAAAATATTGTTGATATAGATTATTCTGTTTTTTGGGTTATAAAAGATGCGGGACAGTTTTTGTTTAACATTCAAAGTCCATTAGAAACTGTAAAGGCTGCATCCGAAACAGCCATGAGGGAAGTAATTGCAAAAAGTCCGATACAATCAATTTTGACAGAAGGAAGATCGAAAATTGAAACTGAAGTTCAAGAAATTACACAGGGAATTTTAGATGAATATGGTTCCGGGATTCAAATTACTCAAGTACAAACTCAAAAAGCAGATCCACCAGATCAAGTAATTGATTCATTTAGAGATGTTCAAGCAGCTAGAGCTGACAGAGAAAGATCTAAAAACGAAGCAGAAGCTTATGCTAACGATGTTATACCAAGAGCGCGTGGTGAAGCAGAAAAAGTTTTACAACAGGCCGAAGCCTATAAAAAAGAGGTAGTCGCTAAAGCAGAAGGTGAAGCAAGTAGATTCTTAGCGATATACAATGAATACAAAGGTGCAAAACAAGTTACTCAAGAGCGAATGTATTTGGAAACAATGGAAAAAGTTTTAGCAGATATTGATAAAGTTATAATAGATAAAAATTCTGGCTCAGGTGTAGTTCCATACTTGCCGCTACCTGAAATTAAGAAGAAAACACAATGAAAAAAATTTTAATCCCAATTTTAGTTGTTCTAGGCGTCGTTGCTTATGGCTCGCTATTTGTAGTTCAAGAAATAAACCAAGCAATAGTTCTTCAGTTTGGTGATCCAAAAAAAATTATTACTAAACCAGGACTTAACTTTAAAATTCCTTTTATACAAAACGTAGTTTATCTTGATAGAAGAGGATTAAATTTAGATAACCCACCAGAAGAGGTTATTGCAGCAGATCAAAAAAGATTAATCGTAGATGCATTCGCAAGATTTAAAATTGTTGATCCATTAAAATTCTATATCTCAGTTGGAAATGAGAGAGTAGCAAGATCAAGGTTAGCAACTATTATCAATTCAAGAATAAGAAGTGTGTTGGGTACACAAGAACTAGCAACTTTATTATCAACTGATAGAGCCGTGCATATGGGAACAATACAAGACGATGTAAACACAGAAGCTCAAAATTTTGGAATTACTATTGTTGATGTTAGAATTAAGAGAGCTGATTTACCACCAGCTAACAGTGAAGCAATATACGCACGAATGCAGACAGAAAGACAAAGAGAAGCAAAAGAATTCCGAGCCCAAGGAGCAGAGATGGCTGCAAAAATAACCTCAACAGCTGATAAAGAGGTTACAGTAATATTAGCTAATGCAAACAAACAATCAGAAATCATGAAAGGTGAGGGAGATGGTAAGAGAAATAGAATTTTTGCTGAAGCGTTTGGAAGAGACCCACAATTTTTTAGTTTTTATAGAGCGATGCAATCTTATGAAAAGGCCTTAATCGGAGGAGATACGTCCCTAATTCTATCTCCTGATAGCGACTTCTTTAAGTTTTTTGGAAAAACTGGAGTTACAAGAAAACAATAAAATCTAGGGCATGAATGAATTCATTATTGCCGTTGGTTTAATTTTTTTTTATTGAAGGGTTCCTTTGCGCCTTGTTTCCGTCAAAAATCAAGAATATGTCTAAATTAATAGAAACTATGCCAAAAAATAAATTAAGAGCTTTTGGTATAGTATTTGCAGCAATTGGTTTTATTATAATTTGGTATATTAAAAATTAATGAAATTAAATTTTAAAATTTTTTCGTCGTGGATTATCCTATTTTGTTTCTTTTTAAATCTCGAAGGAAATGCAAAAAATCCACCCTCTTCATTTGCTGATCTAGCAGAAAGCCTTATGCCTTCTGTTGTGAATATTTCGACTACACAAACTATTAAAACTCAATCAAATCCTTTCCCTTTTCAGTTTCCTCCAGGATCACCATTTGGGGAAATGTTCAAAGATTTTGAAAAACCAACTGAACGTAAGGCGACTTCACTAGGTTCAGGATTTGTTATAGAAAAAAATGGAACAATAATCACCAACAATCATGTCATTGCTAATGCTGAAGATATTATTGTGAGGGTAAATAACAAAGAGTATGAAGCAAAAGTAATTGGAGCAGATCCGTATTCAGATATAGCTGTATTAAAAATAAAATCTTCAGATAGTTTTAAAACTGTTGAGTTTGCAAACTCCGACAAAGCCAGAGTAGGCGACTGGGTGGTAGCTATTGGGAATCCGTTTGGTCTAGGAGGAACAGTTACATCCGGAATTATTTCTGCGAGAAACAGAGATATAAATTTAACTAGGTATGATGATTTTATTCAAACAGATGCATCTATTAATCAGGGAAATTCAGGGGGGCCATTATTTAATTTAGATGGTGATGTAATTGGAATTAATACAGCAATCATAAGCCCATCGGGCGCAAGCAGCGGCATTGGTTTTGCAATACCAGCAAATTACGCATCAACTATTATTGATCAATTAGTTAAATATGGAGAAACAAAAAGAGGTTGGTTGGGCGTCAGAATTCAACAGGTTACAAAAGAAATTGCATCAGTCGCTGGTCTCAAAGAATTAAAAGGTGCTTTCATTGGAGGTGTTTCAGAAAAAAGCCCTGCAGAGAAAGGAGGAATTCTTGCTGGCGATATAATTCTTGAGTTTAATGGAGAAAAAATAAAAACTATGAGGAACCTACCAAGGGTTGTTGCCAATACAAAACCCAACAAGACTGTCTCGGTTAAAATTTGGAGAAACAAAAAATTAATAACAAAAAAACTTACTTTAGGTAGGATGGAGTCCTCTAAAGATTTTAAAAAGTAAACAGCTTGTCAAAAAAAATCAAAAAGAAAATAATACTTTTATTTGGACCTACTGCATCGGGAAAATCAAAATTAGCATTAGATTTGTGTAAAGAATTTAATGGGGAAATCGTGAATGCAGATAGCATGCAGGTATACAAAGATGTAAAAGTTCTATCAGCAAGACCAGAAAATACTTCTGTCAAACATCATTTGTATGGCTTTGTTAGTGTAACTAAAAGTTTCTCTACAGGTTTGTGGCTTAAACATGCAGAAAAAAAAATAAAACAAATAATAAAAAATGGAAAAATTGCTTTTGTTGTTGGGGGCACAGGTCTATATTTTAAGGCTTTAACGGAGGGATTTTCCGAAATACCCAAAATACCAAAACCAAAAGAAAATTTTAAATTAAATAGCACTTATATTTTAAAATTTCCAAATATTTTCAAAGGAGTTTCGTTTAGTGATAAACAAAGAGTACAAAGGGCATTTCTGGTTTACAAACATACTGGAAAACCTCTTTGGGTTTGGCAAAAAAAAATAAAAAATTTTTTAAATCAAATGAGTTTATAAAAATTTACCTTCAACCACCTAAACCTGAGTTAGAAAATAGAATAAAAAAAAGATTTTTAGAAATGCTAAGAAATGGTGCTATTAAGGAAGCTGAAAATTTTAATAGAATTAACCCAAGTTCAATGAATTCTTCAAATTATATAATCGGACTTAAAGAAATATCTGAATTTTTAAATAAAGAAATTTCAATTGAAAAGCTTAAAGAAAAAGTAGCTATTAGGTCTAGACAATATGTGAAAAGGCAATTCACATGGCAAAGAGGTCAGATGAAGGGCTGGAAAGGATTTAGTGATATAAATTATCTTGATTTAAGGAAAAAAGTTATAAGTTATTTATCTAAAACTTGACCCAAAATTTCCCTAAGATAGATTACATTTATGGGGAAATTATTTTCAGGAGCAGAAATTGTCTTTAAGGTTTTAGAACACCATAAAGTGGAGCATATATTTGGTTATCCAGGTGGAGCAGTGTTGCCTATTTATGATGAGTTAAAAAATCACAAAAATATAAAACATATTTTAGCACGTCACGAACAAGGCGCTGGTCATGCTGCTGAGGGATACGCACGTTCTTCGGGTAAACCCGGAGTTATGTTAGTCACCTCAGGTCCGGGTGCAACAAATGCGGTTACTGCATTAACAGATGCATACATGGATTCAGTTCCTATTGTTTGTATAAGCGGACAAGTCCCAACCCATTTGATTGGAACTGATGCATTCCAAGAATGTGACACAACTGGAATTACTAGACCGTGTACAAAACATAATTGGTTAGTAAAAGACGTCAAAGATTTAGCTGATGTAATGAACCGTGCATTTGAAATAGCTACGACAGGAAGACCTGGACCAGTTTTGGTTGACATACCAAAAGATATTCAATTTAAAAAAACTGAATTTATTTTTAAAAATAAAAAAAAGATAAAATCTAACGGAAAATTAAAGGGCAAAGTTAGTAATTTGGAGATCGATAAAGTTATATCCATGATTAAAAACTCCTCAAAGCCAATTTTTTATACCGGAGGTGGAGTAATTAATTCTGGACCAGAAGCCAGCAAACTATTAAGAGAGTTAGTTTCATTAACGGGATTTCCAATAACTTCTACTCTACAAGGTTTAGGTGCTTACCCAGGAGACGACCCATTTTTTCTTGGTATGCTAGGAATGCACGGAACATATGAAGCTAATAATGCTATGTACGATTGTGATCTTATGATTAACATTGGTGCAAGATTTGATGATAGAATAACAGGAAAAGTTGACGAGTTTTCTCCCAATTCAAAAAAAATTCATATTGATATTGATCCATCATCAATTGGAAAAAATATAAAGGTTGATTTGTCAATAGTTAGCGATGTTGAAAGTTTTTTAAGCGCTTTAAACAAACGATTTAAAGAAAAAAATAAAGACTTTTTAAACTCTAATAAATCAAACACATCTAACTGGTGGAAAAATATTGATAAGTGGAGACAAAAAAAATCTTTAAGTTTTAAAAATAGTAAAGAAGTCATTAAACCCCAGTATGCGGTTCAAAGACTTTATGAACTTTCTAAACAAAAAGATACTTATATAACTACCGAAGTTGGACAACACCAAATGTGGGCTGCACAACATTATAAATTTAACAAACCAAATAGATGGATGACATCAGGAGGTTTGGGAACTATGGGATACGGGCTTCCAGCTGCTGTTGGTGTTCAGGTGGCAAATCCAGGAAAATTAGTAATAGATATTGCCGGAGAAGCTTCTGTTTTGATGACGATGCAAGAAATGTCAACTGCTGTACAATACAATCTACCAATTAAAATATTTATTTTAAATAATCAATATATGGGAATGGTTAGACAATGGCAGGAATTACTGCATGAAAAAAATTATTCAGAAAGCTATACTGCGGCTTTACCAAATTTTGTAAAACTTGCAGAAGCTTATGGATGTGTTGGAATACAGGCAAAAAAACCAGATGAGCTAGATCAAAAAATCAATGAAATGATAAATATTAATAAGCCTGTGATTTTTGATTGTTTAGTTGATCCTATGGAGAATTGTTTTCCAATGATCCCTTCTGGGAAACCTCACAACCAAATGTTGTTAGGACCAGAGGATGAAAAAGAAGAAGTTTCAGACGAAGGAAAGACATTAGTATAATGGGTAAATCTAAATCAGCCTATAGCGAACCAGGAAAAATTGGAAAATCTGAACACCATATAATTGTTGTTTGGGTTGATAATGAAGCTGGAGTTTTAGCAAGAGTCGCTGGGCTATTTTCAGGAAGAGGATATAACATAGAGTCATTAGCCGTTGCAGAGGTTGATAAAAAGAAACATATATCTAGAATAACAATTGTTACTTCGGGAACGCCTCAAGTTATAGAACAAATTAAACTTCAACTAACAAAATTAATTCCTGTTCACAAAGTTGCTGATTTTAAAAGAAATGATCCCAATATATTATTTAAAGAGCTCGCTTTATTTAAGGTGGTATCCTCAAAGAAAAATAGAGAAAAAGCTAAGAAAGTATGCAAAAAATACAATAGTCTAGTACTAGATAAATCAAAAAATTCTTTTGTTATTCAGGTAACTGCTTTAAGAAGAGATATAGACAAACTAATTGATACTTTAGGTCCACTTGGCTTAGTAAGCGCATCAAGAACCGGAGCTGTTGCTATGACCAGAGGCTCAGAGATTTTTAAATAAAAAAGGAATTAAAAAATGAAAATGTTTTACGAAAAAGATGCAAATGTTAATTTAATAAAAGATAAAAAAGTTGCTATTTTTGGATATGGAAGCCAAGGTCACGCCCATGCTCTTAATTTAAAAGATAGTGGTGTAAAAAATGTTGTAGTTGCACTTAGAGAGGGCTCTTCAAGTATTAAAAAAGCCGAGAGCGAAGGTCTAAAAGTTATGTCTTTATCAGATGCAGCTGCTTGGGCAGATGTTGTAATGGTTCTAACTCCTGATGAACTTCAGGCATCTATTTACAAAAATCATATCGAACAAAGAATGAGAGAAGGTACAAGCTTAGCATTTGCACATGGCTTAAATATTCATTTTAATTTAATTAAATCTAGAAAAGATTTAGATGTTTTTATGGTAGCTCCTAAAGGCCCAGGACATTTAGTCAGAAGTGAATTTGAAAAAGGAGGAGGAGTTCCTTGTTTAATGGCAGTTCATAAAGATAGTTCAGGTAAAGCAAGAGACCTTGCAATGTCCTATGCATGCGCAGTTGGTGGCGGAAGATCAGGAATTATAGAAACAACTTTTAAAGATGAGTGTGAAACTGATTTATTTGGTGAGCAAACAGTTTTGTGTGGTGGTCTAGTTGAGCTTATTAAAAATGGTTTTGAAACACTAACCGAAGCAGGTTACCCACCAGAGATGGCTTATTTTGAAACACTTCATGAAGTAAAATTAATTGTAGATTTGATTTATGAGGGCGGGATTGCAAATATGAATTATTCAATCTCGAATACTGCTGAATATGGAGAATATATGTCCGGTAAAAAAATTGTTGATCCAAAAACTAAAGAAAGAATGAAAGAAGTTTTAAAAGATATTCAGTCTGGAAAATTTACCAAACAGTGGATGGATGAATGTAAAGGGGGACAAAAGAATTTTCTAAAAATGAGAGAAGAATTAGCAAAACATCCAATTGAAAAAGTGGGAAAAAAACTTAGAGATCTGATGCCATGGATTGGAAAGAATAAATTGGTAGATAAATCGAAAAATTAACCTAATCTGGTTCTTTTATTTACTAATTATCTAATAATTATTTTGCAAATTAGCGTATTAATTGTATTATATTACTTACCTAGATTATAAAAGATAATGGAAGATAAAAACAGAATCATAATATTTGATACGACAATGCGAGATGGCGAACAATCTCCTGGCGCTTCAATGAGTCTTGAGGAAAAAATTCAAATTTCTAGAGTTTTTGATGAATTAGGTATTGATATAATTGAGGCGGGTTTTCCTATAGCTTCACCAGGTGATTTTGAAGCAGTGAGCGCTATCAGTAAAATTCTAAAGAAATCTATACCCGCAGGGTTAGCAAGACATACAAAAAAAGATATTGATGCATGCCATGAAGCTTTAAAATCTGCAAACAAATTTAGAATACACACTTTTATTTCAACAAGTTCGCTTCACATGAAACATAAGTTGAACAAGTCTCCAGAACAGGTGGTCGAGTCTATAAAAGAACATGTAACTTATGCTAGAAAATTTACTGACGACGTGGAATGGTCTTGTGAAGACGGAACTAGAACTGATATGGATTTTATGTGCAAAACAGTTGAGCTTGCTATCAAGTGTGGGGCTAAAACTATAAATATTCCAGACACGGTAGGTTACACAGTGCCCTCGGAATTCAAAAAAATTATAGAAACACTAAAAAATAAAGTTCCAAATATAGATAAAGCAATATTGTCAGTTCATTGTCATAACGACTTAGGTTTAGCAGTTGCAAACTCATTAGCTGGAGTTTCAGCTGGCGCACGACAAGTTGAATGTACAATTAATGGAATAGGAGAACGAGCAGGAAATGCAGCTTTAGAAGAAATAGTTATGGCTATGAAAACTAGAAGTGATTTGATGCCCTTTAAAACCGGAGTAAATACACAACTAATAAGCAAAGCATCCAAAACAGTTTCAAACGCTACAGGTTTTCCAGTTCAATTTAATAAAGCTATTGTTGGAAAAAATGCTTTTGCTCATGAGTCAGGAATACATCAAGATGGAATGTTAAAAAATAGAAATACATACGAAATTATGACCCCTGAAAGTGTAGGAGTAAAAAAAACATCATTAGTGATGGGAAAACATTCAGGAAGACATGCATTTAAAGACAAATTGACAGACCTTGGTTATGCAGGTGTTACTGATGATGTAATTCAGACTGCTTTTGGAAAGTTTAAAGTATTAGCTGATAAAAAAAAGCATGTTTATGACGAAGATATAATTGCTTTAGTTGATGATAGTTTAATAAAAGAGAGTAACGTTATTAATTTAAAATCTCTCAAAGTATTTGCAGGAACCGGAGAGCCACAAAAAGCTGATATGACCCTAGAGGTTTATGGAGATTTAAAAAAAGCTAGTGAGTCAGGAGATGGTCCTGTAGATGCAATATTTAAATGTATTAAGAAATTATACCCACACGAAGTAAAACTTCAGTTGTACCAAGTACATGCAGTAACAGAAGGAACTGATGCACAGGCAACAGTGAGTGTAAGAATTGAAGAAAAGGGCAAAACAACTGTTGGCCAAGCAGCTGACACTGATACTCTTGTTGCTTCTGCCAACGCTTATTTAAATGCATTAAATAAGATGATTATTAAAAGAGAAAAAACAGCTCCAGAAGAGTTTGAGCAAAACAAAGTGAGAGGAATATAAAATGTTTGGACTAAATAAACTTTCTAAAATGTGGTCACAAGATATGGCCATAGATCTTGGTACAGCAAATACCCTTGTAGTTGTAAAAGGTAAAGGAGTTGTGCTTAACGAGCCGTCAGTTGTTGCTATTATTGATGAAAAAGGAAAAAAATCTGTTTTAGCAGTAGGTGACGAAGCAAAAACCATGCTTGGGAGGACCCCTGGAAATATTTCTGCTGTTAGACCTTTGAAAGATGGAGTTATAGCAGATTTCGTAGTTACTGAAGAGATGATCAAACATTTTATTAAAAAGGTTCACAAAAAAAGTGCTTTTGCAAACCCTAGAATACTTGTTTGTGTTCCCACAGGATCAACTCCGGTTGAAAGAAAGGCAATTCAAGACTCAGCTTTAGCTGCTGGAGCAAGAAAAGTTCAGTTGATTGAAGAACCAATCGCTGCTGCTATTGGTGCAGGACTTCCAATATCAGAAGCAACTGGATCTATGGTGGTTGACATAGGAGGGGGTACAACTGAGATAGCTGTTATGTCTTTAGGAGGTGTAGTTTATTCAAGATCTTTAAGAGTGGCGGGAGACGCCATGGATCAGGCAATTATTAGCTACATGAGACAAAAATTTAATCTATTAATCGGTGAAGCTAGTGCAGAAAAAATTAAAAAAGAAATCGGTACAGCTATTGCAACTTCTGGAAATACTTATCTTATGAAGGGCAGAGATATTAGATCAGGTACACCAAGAGAAATTAATCTCAAAGAAGAAGATACTGCAGAAGCATTAAAACCAGTACTAGATGTTATGATGGGTGGTATAAAAAATGCTTTAGAAAATACTCCACCCGAACTGTCTGCAGATTTAGTGGATATGGGTTTAATTCTTACTGGAGGTGGAGCACTTCTAAAAAACATTGACAAACTAATTTCCAGAGAAACAGGTTTGCCAGTGCAAATAGCGGATGATCCTTTATCTTGTGTTGCAGTTGGTACAGGAAAAGCACTAGAGCAAGAGGAACTATTTTCATCAATGCTAACAGAATATTAGAATTTGCCTGTTGAAAAATGTCTACAAGCAGAGATGATTTTGGGATAGCAATTCGATCGGCTCTGTTACAAAGAGGGGCCAAGCAAAAGTTTTCTCTTTTTGTATTAATTGTAATTTCAATATTAATTTTTGCTTTAGATAATATAAATCTAAAACCAATAAATATACTAAGAAGTATATTAAATGATGGAGTTTATAGACTTTCTGCAATTTCATCTTCCCCAATCAAAATTAGTTCTGCAACAAAGGATTTTTTTGTAAATCATATTTTTCTTTACAATGAAAACGAAAGATTGAAGTTAGAGCTAGATGAACTAAAAAGAGAAAAACTTAGAACATCCTTTTTAGAAGCAGAAAATAAAAAACTCCAAGAAGTCATTCAACTTGAGAAGAACACATCTTTTCTTACAATTGGAGCAAAAATTATGCTCGATAAAAATAGTCCGTACCTAAACTCTGCAATTATTAATAAAGGCTCAAATTCAGAAATTAAGTTGGGTATGCCCGTTCTTAGTGGCAATAATTTAGTTGGTAGAATTGTTGAGGTAAATTTTCTTTCTTCAAGAATATTATTATTAAACGACTTAAATAGTAAAATTCCAGTAGTTATTTCTCCAAATGGGGAGCAAGCTATTCTTTCAGGCATAGGAAGAAAAAGACCAGTATTAGAATATCTGCCAGAAAATTTTCAAGTTGTTAATGATAATAAAGTTTATACATCAGGAAAGGATGGGGTGCTTTTTTCAGGCATATCTATTGGAGAATTAAATTACGACCAAGATAACGATCAAGTAGAAGTAAAATTGTTCTCTGATCCAAATCAAATCTATTTTGTAAATGTCGTTATAGAAAAACAAACCGACTCGGAGGCAATGTAAATGGCAATTAATGTTAAGACTTTTAGAACAGGATTTTTACGTACAATTCCTCTTATTTTGTTAATTTATATTTGTATTTCAGAGTTTCACACCCAGTTTTACTATTGGGATATTTTTTCATTTAATATTCAGTTTATAATTATTTATTATTGGATTTTAAGAGATCCATCAATTTTAGGATATGGTTTCGTTTTTTTATGTGGTTTAGCCAATGATGTTGTTCTTAGTTTGCCTTTAGGAACTAGTGCGCTTTCTTATTTATTTGTCTCATTAGTAGCTGCTTACGTAAGGAATGCAACTGTCAGAAGTACCCTTTTTACTGATTGGTTTACATTTATTATTGCAGTTTTAATTGGGAATTTCATAATATATTTTTTACTGAGGAATTTTACAGAATTGGAAACACAATATTCTGATATGTTTTTTAATTCACTTTTCACATTTATTTTATATCCATTATTTTGGTTTTTGTTTGAATTATATAAGAGAGCAATAAATTTAAAAACTTATGATTAGATCGGGCGGAGAAAGTAAGCTTACATTACTTGGAAGAAGAATGTTTATTCTTTCAGCAGCAAAAGCCGTGGTGGTTTTTGGGATAGTTGGTAGATTAATTTCTCTCCAAATTAATGAGAGTAAAAAATATAAAACATTATCAGATAAAAATAGATTTAGAGAATGGAAGTTTGCTCCTCCTAGGGGTTTAATCAACGACTTCTATGGACGTGAAATTGCGTCTAATAAACAAGTTTATCAGCTACATATTATTCCTGAAAATTCAGAAAATTTAGAGCTTTTAATTTTTCGACTAAAATCAATTCTTAAACTTTCTGATAACAGTATAGCTAAAATTAAAAAAAATATTAAATCACAGAAACCTTGGGATCCAATTATCATATCTGACAACCTTACCTGGGCTGATTTTTCAAGAATTAATTTATTTTTGCATGATTTACAGGGCGCAGAACCCGTTGTGTCTGTTGCCAGATTATATACGGAACCTTCATCCTCACATGTCATTGGTTATGTCTCTAGAGCAAGTAAAAAAGATTTGCAAAATAAAGAATATCTAGAAAACAAAATTGCCACCGGAACACGGGTAGGAAAAACAGGTTTAGAGAACAGGCTAGACTCAGAAGTAATTGGAGATGTTGGTTATAAAAGATACGAAGTAAATGCTTATGGAAAGAGAATTAAGCAGATATCTATTGACCAAGGAAAACCTGGTAAAAATTTTAGAACCACTTTAGATTTAGATGTTCAAAAATTTTCATCTAAACTTCTTGAAAATAAATCTGGTTCAATCTGTGTTATGGATATTTATAGAGGAGATATTGTTTCAATGGTTTCCTCACCGGTATTTGATTCAAATAAATTTGTTCACGGAATTAATCAAAAAGATTGGAAAGAATTAATCAAGCACAGGGACAAACCTTTGATCAATAAATCAGTAGCAGGTCTTTACCCACCAGGATCTACAATAAAAATTTTATCCATAATTAGCGCATTGGAAAATGATATTTTTAATCCTAAAAAAGTTATTAATTGCACAGGTCACACAGAACTTTATGGTGAAAAATATCATTGTTGGAAAAAAAAGGGACATGGCTATCTAGACATGAGGGAGGGTTTAAAACAATCTTGCGATGTTTATTTCTATGAGGTTGCAAGATTATTAGGTATCGATCGTCTTGCAGAAACAGCAAAAAAATTTGGTCTAGGAAAACCAGTTTTAAAAGGCTTTGCTGAAGAAAAAAATGGGGTAGTTCCAGATACTTCATGGAAAAGAAAATTTATTGGAAAAAACTGGTACTTAGGAGAAACCCTTCACGCTGGTATAGGCCAAGGTTACTGGCAAACATCTCCTTTGCAATTATGTTTAATGATGGCCCAAATAGCAAATGGAGGTTACAAAATTAATCCAAGAATAATTATAAATGAAAATGATAATGAAAAATTTAATGATCTAGAACAATTCATTGCTGACAAAGAATTATTTTCTGAGGATGTAGTAAGCCTTTATGATTTTATTGTTAAATTTAAATATAAAAGTTTATTTAGGAATCCTGAAAATATAAAATTTGTAAAAGATGCATTATATGGAGCAACCAACGAACCTATGGGAACATCTTACAGATCAAGATTAACCAAAAAAGAATTTATTTTTGCTGGAAAAACTGGAACTTCACAGGTTAAAAGATTTACTGAAAGGCAAAGAGAGCTTGAGGTTAAAAACGAAGATCTTCCTTACAAGGATCGAGACCATGCTTTATTTGTAGCATTCGCTCCATATCATAAACCAAGATACTCTATTAGTGTATTAGTAGAGCACGGAGGATCTGGAAGTAAAAGCGCAGCACCAATTGCAAAACAAGTATTAAAAAAGGTTTTAGAAAAACATTCTAATAGAGAAAATTACAGAAAGGATATTAAAACAATTTAATGTTTAGACCAGGATCGATACATTCACATTTAACCTTGCGGGATAAAATTTTCTCTATAGATTTAACTTTATTTTTATCAATCTTAATACTTGGGATAATAAGTTTTTTTGCAATGTATTCTACCGATGGTGGAGCTTTTAACTATCATACCAAAAGTCATATAGTTAGATTTATGGTTTTTTTTCTTTTATTTATTTTAGTTTCATTAATCAATTCTAACTTTTGGTATAACTCAACTACATGGTTTTATTTGTCAATACTCATATTACTTTTTCTTGTTAAATTTTTTGGTTTAACCTCATCAGGATCACAGAGATGGTTAAACCTTTATTTTATTAACCTTCAACCATCTGAACTTATGAAGGTAGGTTTAATTTTATTTTTATCAAAGTATTATCATAGAATATCATCTTCAGATGTTAATAGAGTTAAATTCTTACTAAGTCCCTTAATAGCCTTGATCTTTCCAGTTGTTCTAGTTCTTACCCAACCGGATCTAGGCACTGCCTTTTTAATTGCTGCTGGAGGAGTTATTGTAATCTGGTTAGCTGGTGTTAAGATGAAGTTTTTTGCTTATCTAGGAGTTATTTTCTTATCAATAGCACCGATTGCAATTTCTTTTTTAAAACCTTATCAAAAAGCCAGAATTTTAACATTTTTAGATCCTAGTAGAGATCCTTTGGGCGCGGGATATCAAATAACTCAATCTAAAATAGCTATTGGATCTGGAGGTTTTTTTGGCAAAGGTTTTTTAAATGGATCTCAAAGTTATCTAGATTATTTGCCAGAAAAGCACACTGATTTTATATTTACTTTATTCTCAGAAGAGTTCGGATTTTTTGGTTCTTGTTTGATTCTTGGACTTTATATGTTAATTATTTGGCGAATAATTCATATAGGCAACATTAATAGAGATGCCTTTCCCAAACTATTCTGTTTCAGTTTTGCCACAGCATTTTTCATTTATGTTGCAGTTAATATGGGGATGGTACTAGGTTTAATACCTATTGTGGGCGCTCCTTTGCCAATTCTTTCATATGGGGGGTCTTCTATGATGGCAATGATGATAGGCCTCGGAGTAGTAATGAGTTGCAAGATACATAAGGATCAACCTGTAGCTTAATACAACTAAATAGATATTTATAAAGCCCAAAATAATCACTTTAATGAGTTGCAATACTATTAATAATTTGTTGAAATAAGGGAATGTTTGGAAACAAAAAACCTTCAACACCAAGACCATTGAATGACTCAGGTAGATCATTAATAAGTGAGACTTTTTCTTTAGAAGGTACTTTAAGAACTTCAGGGGCAATAGATATAGCTGGTTTAATAAAGGGACCGGTTTATACGAACGATCTAATTATTAAAGAAACAGGATCAGTAGTTGGTCCTATAGAAACTGATAAAATCGAAATTTACGGACATCTAGAAGGAAAAATTGTTGCAAAAACAATTGTTATTGGAAGTACTGCAATCGTTAAGGGCGATATCTTATTTAGCGAAAGCTTAAAAACCGAGGAAGGTGCTGATATAACTGGCTATATTAAGAAAACAGAAAGTACAAGTTTAGAAGCAGCACAGAATGAATTTAGATTAGACTCAATAGAGGCAAAAGAAGTTAAAGACAAAGATAAATCTAAAAAAGGCAGACCCAAGATAGTTGCCAGTAACAGCTAAAGAAGTACAATCTAACACAGTTAAATTCTTAAAAATTTATATTAAAAGACAGCTATGTCTGAAATAAATTGTTCATCAGTTGGAATTGTAGGCGGAGGTATACAGGGTGTTTGTATAGGCTTACAACTTTTAAAGAGGAAGATACCAACAACTATATTTGACTATCAAGAACCTGGGATGATGGCGTCATATGGAAATGCTGGACATTTTTCTCCATATGCAGTTTTACAATTAAATAGGCCTGATATTTTATATGACATTCCAAAAATGTTACTAAGTTCTTCAGGACCTTTAGCGCTTAAATGGAACTACATTCCAAAAATGTTACCGTGGATATTACACTATCTTAAAAATTGTAATAAAAAATCTATGTTACACACTGCAAAATGTATGCATCAGATTTTAGACTTATCAATGGGAGCATATGAAGAGATTTTTCAGGAAATCGACACAACTAATTTGGTTGAGCAAAAAGGCATAATATACGTATGGACTAATAAAAATCTTAAAAGCAGAAATTTAGAGATTAAAGTTAGAGAAGATCTTGGTGTAAAACAGAAATTATTAAATACTAAAGAAATTTTGGATTTAGAGCCAAACATAAAACCAGTTTTCACCGGTGGATGTTATTATGATTATGCTTACCATGCTAAAGACCCACACGGGATATTAAAAAAAATATTTGAGCTATATATAAGCAGAGGTGGAAAATTTATTAAAGAAAACGTTAAATCTTTAAAACAGATTAGTGATAAAGAAACACTTATTAAAACAGATAATAAAGATTATAAATTTGAAAAATCAGTTGTTGCTTGCGGTGCTTTTTCAAAAAAGTTTACAGATCAATTGGATGAAAAAATTCCTTTAGATACCGAAAGAGGATATCATGTTCATTTTAAAGGGATGGAACATTTAATTTCTAGACCAATTATTTTTTTAGATCGTGGTTTTGGTTTGACTCCTATGAATCAAGGACTAAGAGCAGTTGGTACCGTTGAACTTGGAGGTTTAAAAAATCCTTTATCAAAAAAAAGAATTCAATATATTGTTAATTGTGCAAAAGAACTTTTACCCCAACTTAACGACCATCAAGATGAATGGCTTGGTTTTAGACCAACCCTACCAGATTTTTTGCCAGTTATTGGGCCTTCTAAAAAAAATAAAAATATCATTTACGCATTTGGACATCATCATTTAGGCTGGACACTTGGAGCAATCACTGGAAAAATAGTTGCTGGAGTTCTAGCAAACGAAAAAACAAATTTGGATTTGTCACCATATAGCTCCACAAGATTTAGCTAAAAAACTCCTTCTGGACGTATAAAAGTCAATAAATCAAGGAAAACTCTAGGTTGTATTTTAGTTAAAAAAATCTGTATATTTATTTGAATTTTTGTGTTTGATTCGTTTTGGAGATAAATGATGAGGAAGACAATAGGTTTAATATTAATGGGTTTTTTACTTTCAGGGTGCTACGCATCTTCTCTAACCTATGTAGGTACAGGTGCAGGGATCGTACAAGGTAAATCCGTTCAATCTCTTGCTACGCAGATGGCAAGCTCAGCAATTAAAAAAGAAACTGGAAAAAGCCCCATTGAACATGTTTTAAATCCTAAACAAATCAAAACTTATAAGACTACAAAAGCTAAATTAAATCCATGCGAGCAAACTCCTGAGTTGTGTTCTAAAATTAACCTAAGAGTTGCATTAATAAATGATATTTTAAAAAAACAAAGTAAAACTGCAGAACTCCATAAAGTTAAATAAATAAATTTTAATCCACATATCAATTGAAGCAGATAGTCTATTATCTATACTTAACATTAAATTGTAATAAAAAGTCATTACTAAATTAACAAAAATCAATTATTTATTAATTATGATTAATAAAAATATATTATTAATAGTAAGTGGACTTTTTCTTTCCGGGTGCTTTGCTGAGTCAATGACTTTGGTGCAATCTAGTATTGGAGCATCTCAAGGAAGAGCTCTTCAATCAGCGGCTTCTCCTGTTCTAAGTTTTGGGGTTAAACATACCACAGGCAAATTTCCCATGGAACATATCATATTAAAAGAAAAAGAAAGAATTTCAAAGAAGGCCACAAAGTTTGAAAAGCAGGTTATTTCAAATTATAAAACAAAAATTGATGGCTCAAAAAAATTAATCAAACCTTTAAAAAGCAGTATAGATAGCAAATTAGCCAAAATTAATTATAATTTGTTGAAGGTTAAAACTTTTGCTAAAGAAAATTTTAAACACAATCCTCGGTTTTCCTACAAAGTTAGATAAATAATAATCATTTTAAAATGTCATAATTTGACATATTCTAATATTGATGAAATCAAAAGCTAAAGTAGTTGTAATTGGCGGAGGAGCAGTAGGTGTTAGCACCCTTTACCATCTAGCTAAAAAAGGATGGTCAGAAGTAGTTTTGGTAGAAAGAAAAGAATTAACGTCTGGCTCAACTTGGCACGCAGCAGGATTACTTCCTCTTTTTAATATGAGTTATTCGGTTGGCCAGCTGCATAGATATGCAGTTCAGTTATATAAATCTTTAGAAAAAGAAACAGGTAAAAAAGTAGGTTTCAGCGTTGTTTCAAATATTCGTTTAGCACAAACTAAAGATCGTATGGACGAGTACCATCAGTATGCAGGAGTTGCCAAAACAATTGGAGTTAATGTTAAATTTTTAAAACCCGAACAAGTAAAAGAAATTTGGCCTTTGTGTAACATTGAAGGATTAGTAGGTGCAATACAACACCCAGAAGATGGTTACATTCAGCCAGCTGATCTTACACAAGCACTTGCTACCGGAGCAAGAAATCTTGGAGCAGAAATTTATAGAAATACAACAGTAGTTGCTATTAAAAAAACAAAAGATGGATGGACTGTAGGAACTGACAAGGGGGATATTTCTTGTGAACATGTAATTTCATGTAGCGGTAATTTTGCTAGACAAACTGGACAAATGGTAGGAATAGAAATACCTGCTATTCCAGTTGAGCACCAATATATTGTGACTGAACCTCATCCAGAACTTCAGAAAAGAAAAAAAGAAGGCAAACCAGAAATGGGAGTACTTAGGGATAGTGACAATGCTTGGTATATGAGAGAAGAAGCTGGTGGATTTATTTTAGGTCCTTATGAAAAAGGTGCTCCGTGTTGTTATGTTGATGGACCATCAAAAGATAGTGAATATGAATTATTTCAAGAAGATTTAGATCGATTGGCTCCTCATATAGAGGGTGCAATAAAAAGAGTCCCAGCTTTTGCTGAGGTAGGAGTCAAAAAAGTTTATAATGGTGCTATTTGTTATACTCCTGACGGAAACCCAATTGTTGGCCCAGCACCAGGTCTTAAAAACTTTTGGATAAATGATGGACACAGTTTTGGAATTACAGCAGCAGGCGGAGCAGGATGGCAATTAGCGGAATGGATAGTAGATGGTGAACCAACAATTGATATGCTTGGAGTAGATCCAAGAAGGTATGGATCCTATGTAACAAAATCTTATTTAATGAAAAAAAATGAAGAAGCATATGCCAATGTATTCACAATTCACTATCCCGACGAAGAAAGAGAAGCAGGTAGACCGCTAAGACAAGCCCCGTGTTATGAAAGACTTAAAAAGCTAGGTGCTGTATTTGGTCAAAAATTTGGATGGGAAAGAGCAAATTTTTTTGCAACTGATGGTGAGAAACAAGAAGATGATTGGTCTTTCAGAAGATCAGACTGGTTTAAGAGTGTAGAAAAAGAATGCAAAAATGTAAAAGAAAATGTTGGGCTTTTAGACATGTCCGCTTTTGGCAAATGCAGAATTAAAGGACAAGGAGCTGAAACATTTTTAGACAAATTAGTAGCAAACAAACTTCCCAAAAAAATTGGAAGAATTAATCTTTGTCATGCTTTAAATACAAAAGGCGGCGTACATTCTGAATTTACAATAATGAGAGAGGCGGAAGATAGTTTTTACTTAGTTTCAGCTGGAGCTTTTCAATGTTTAGACCATGACTGGATACATAAATGGATGCCAAAAGATGGTTCAGTTCAATATGAGAACCTAACAAATAGTATGGGCGTCCTAGTTGTTTCTGGCCCTAAAGCAAGAAAGCTTATGCAAAAAGTTTCAAAAACAGATTTTTCCAATGAAAAATTTAAATGGTTAAGTGCGCAAAATATTAATATTGGATTAGCACCATGCAATGCAATGAGAGTAAATTTTGTTGGTGAATTAGGCTGGGAACTTCATCATCCAATTGAATATCAAAACCATATATTTGACAAGTTGATGGAAGCCGGCAAAGAATTTAATCTAAAGCCTTACGGTATAAGAGCGATGAATAGTTTAAGAGTTGAAAAATCTTATAAGCTGGTTGGTACAGAACTTTCTATTGAATATGCTCCATACGAGTCTGGTTTAGATAGATTTATACATCCTAATAAAGGTGACTTCATCGGACGTGCGGCATTGGATCAATGGAGAGTAAAAGGTTTTTCCAATAAATTAGTAACCATGGAAGTTCATGGAATTTCAGATGCAGATGTTTTAGGAAACAATCCAATTTATGAAAATGGATCTGTAGTAGGCAGAGCAACTGGCGGTGACTACGGCTTCAGATTAAATAAATCCATTGCACTTGGAATGGTTAAACCAGAATATGCAAAAGTTGGACAAAAACTTAAAATAGATATATTGGGTAAAATGCACGAAGTTTCCATCATCGAAGATTCACCATACGATACTGATAATAAATTACTTAGAGCCTAAATGAAAATATTAGTCGCCGTTAAAAGAGTTATTGATTACAACGTTCAAATTAGAGTCAAAGAGGACGGATCAGGTGTTAATACTGATAATGTTAAAATGTCAACTAACCCACCAGATGATAATGCTGTTGAAGAGTCGGTAAAACTTAAAGAGTCAGGAAAAGTAAAAGAAGTTGTTGCGGTTACTATTGGAGAAGAAAAAGCACAAGAAACTGTTAGAAAAGCT
>MDTB01230016.1_pt1 | contig 20321 bp, 19 predicted proteins | sample 811161 | NCBI WGS metagenome assembly MDTB01 (sample SAMN05326650, study PRJNA326480) | marine metagenome | isolation source: seawater | place: Mediterranean Sea | collected 2009 | reverse complement strand
GTTTATCCATGTAAGCGAACTTTGATGTCTTTAGGTTTAATCCATTTAAGCGATCTTTGACGTTTTAAGCTCGGACCTGCGATTCCCATAGCTATTTCCTCCCTTAGAAACCCCAAATCTCATCCAAAAATAAGTACATTAGGTTTATCCATGTAAGCGAACTTTGATGTCTTTAGGTTTAATCCATTTAAGCGATCTTTGACGTTTTAAGCTCGGACCTGCGATTCACATAGCTATCTCCTCCCTTAGAAACCCCAAATTTCATCCAAAAATAATTTAGAGGTTACATCACAAGACAGCATTTAAAAAAAGTTGATTATTTAGATAAACTTTCTTAATGCTACTTCTAAAAAATTAAATGACTCAATTTAAACATGGTCATCAAAACTTATGGCCATTAATCTTTTTTTGATATCGTTATTTGTGTTATTTTGCTTTGAATTTAGCACATATTTAAGTAAGCTAATACCATGATAAAACTCCCCATTAATTATTTTAGTAAATATTGATAAAATAAAGCCGTGTTTGATATTACCCAATACTCATATTTAGCGAAAACCATTGCTTTTGGTTCACGTGTTGATGATTTTCAAAAAGAAAATCAATTGAATGGCCTCTCTTTGAAAAAAAAGGGTTCTTTTAAAGTTTCACCATTAAAAAATTTATATCAACACATTGGTTCGATACCGGACATTACTTGTCAGATTCGTGATAACTACGAGATTAAACTTAAAATGTGGCCATTACCACCATTTCCTCTGGATCACGTTCCATTGCATTCGTCAGCCTATGAGCTTGAAGTTGGACTTTTAAAACTATTTTTTCAACAGAATAAATTTGATCCCCCGGATATTATTCTCGAACATATTGTTACGTATGATCACCTTTCAAGTAAAGATCAAAAAAAATTGAATGCTGTTTTGAAAGCAAAATTAAATGAAACGGTGATTGAAAAGGCATTTAAAATTTCTCGTTTGAGGCTTGGCTTTGCAACGGCGATGGTTTGTAATACGCCGTCTTTTTTAGCTGCTGGAGTTGATGATGATCGACTTCAGGTAATTACCAACTACTTATGTACGTTTTTTATGTTGGATGATTTACTTGAAAAATTGGGCCCCAACGACCATATCATTTCGACTATTAAGTCCATGATCTTTGATTTAGTTGAACCTTCTCCCCACCGTTCTCAATCGGTTAACTTGGTTTTTGGTATGTTATTTACAACACTTAATCAAATTCGTCAGAAAATTGACTCTATTTATACTTCAACAGAAGTTGCGTCCGTTTATAATTTTTTTGCTACCGCTTATTTTGAGCAGGTTCAATCTGTGGTTGCAGAGTGCGATCAAAAGCATCAATTAAAAAAAGACAAGGCTTATCCAGAGGAGCTAATTTTTAACTTTAATCGAGAATACACGATTGGTTATAAGCCTTTTCTTATTGTTGTTGATGTCTTACTTGGTGTTCCTAATTTTTCAGAGGATTTTAGCTGTAAACAAATTGATAATTTAGGATGTCAATCATTGGCATATGTAAATGATATTTTATCATTTCCGGTTGAAATGGATGACGTTGTTGATCTTTTTTCAATTGCACAATCTGAAATGATGGATGAAATTAAAGAAGAAGGGTTATTTAATCGTATTTTTAGTATGTCCTTGAATCAAGATATTACCCTCAGTGAGTCCATTCAAACACTGGTTGATCATGTTGATGCTATTGGGCATGCGGTACTAGCTCAATCGATTTTGTTTTTTGAAAAATTAGCAAAGAACGATTTATCTAGATTCAATGCTTTAAAACAAGAATCGCTCATGATTCGAGTTCAATTTATTTTATCTGCTGCTATTCAGTATCATAAATTAACGGCCCGTTATAATCCTAATAAAACTATTGATTGTAAACTCGAAAAAGAGTTAATCACGGTTGCATTACGTTTTGGTGGTTCTTTTGATGACTTTAAACAGCAATTCAAGTTGATTTCAGATGATTTTAAATTGAAGCAACAAAAGTTTAATATTCAGCAGTTCAAAGCCACTGTTTTCAATTTAATTGGCCAAAGTAAAGAACGTCGTAATTTTTTTCAGAGTCATATTTTACATGATGGTAAGCGTATTTATTTGAAGCGCCCTGAACAAGATCAAATTGAAATTTTTAAGCGAAACCATGAGAATATTGCTTCCATTAGAGTTGAATTAGGAACATATCATCTCAAAGCTCAAAATAAAGAGAAGCTATTTTTTATATATGGTCTTGCAGGTATTGGAAAGTCGTCGTTGGTAAAGCAAGTTACAAATCCGGACCGATGTTTGTGGTTGGATGCGGCACATGTTAATCGTGCGATGATTGCAACTGATCTTTTTGCTCCACAATTAGATCTGCAAGGAATTACAATCTATGAACGTATTTTTTTTGGTTCGGTAGATCAAATCGTGATTGATAATGTTCATGAAATTCAACTCGAAAAAATAGAACTTCTTCAACATTTAAAAGCAATCATAACAAAATACAAAAAGCAGCTTTTTTTAATTTCAAGAACAAAATCACCCATATCTGATCAATCGATGTTAGAGATTCCCTTAAACCCCTTGTCTCTTAATGATATTTATAATGTCTTTAAAGACTTGGAAGACTTTAAAGGGCAACCCATAGAAACATTATTTAAAAACCCATTTTACCTCAACATTATTGTATCCAATCTCCATAATGAAAAGATGGAACTGTTAAATGCAGTTCCAATTTCCCCATTATTTCCACTCACTTTTTTAAAGAATAACTTGGTTTCATTAAGTGTTATGAATAGTTTTGATCAACCGCCTACTTTTGATGTTTTTCAATCTGTTATAAAAAAAATATTTGATAAAACAGCGGTTTCATTTTCAGTGAAGGAGTTGCCAGTTCTTAATGAATTAAGTGCCCGACAAATTATTTATGAAGTTCAGCATAATCTTTTTTTATTTACCCATGATCTTTATAAAGAGTGGGCGGAGCATCAATTGTTTTTTTACGAATTAAATTTGTTGAATCAACGACGGATTTCTTTTCATGATTTTTTGGGCACTGTAAACGCTGATCAACCCGATCAACAAAAGTTATTTCCTAATTTAGAAAAATTGATGCTTACTTATTTAAACTTACTGATCCGAGATCATGGATGCTTAGATCAAACACAATTCAAATCATTATTTTTAGCTAGTTCACGTGCAAGGATGCAGTTTTTAGATGAATTACTATGGTTGATTGAAGAAAATATGTCTATCGATGATGATGAATATACGCAAGGAAACCTTTTTGGGTTTCAATCGCTGGTTGATTTTCTAAAGCGGTTGAATCTTGATGTTCGCCAACTTGAGTCTTGTTTAGACGCTGAGCAAGACCAGGGTGCAGAAGATGGTCAGATTAATTTAGAAGTGTTTTTCTTTGAAGTTTTAAAAAAGGTATTTGACCTTCCTTTGTCGACGACGTTGACTTGGCTAACTTCATTTAATTTTAGTTCCCATCCACTTGAGAATCGGCATGTGCATGTCAATAGCAAACGCTTAACACCAGGAACTACTACATATAATAACGAGGCCTTTAAAATTTTAGCGATTTCGCCAGATCAAATTAAACTCAATATGAAAGAAAAGACACCGCCATTTTCGAAATTTGGGAAATATTATTGGTCTGATCTGGTTAATTTTCATCAAGGTGGGATAACAAAACATTCTTTTGTTAAAGGTTTAGATACATTGGGGAAGGACTATAATGACCCGCTTAAGTATTTTTTTGAAGATTATTCTGCCCCTTCATTTGGTCTTAAAAACCCTGAACTTGACCTTTCCTTGTTTAAATATGTTCGACGCTTAAAGCTTGGATTTCCTAACAAGTGGCGAGATATTTTACTCTTAATGGCCAAAGATTCTTCAGAATTAATTTACCAAACCAATCGTCGTCATGAAACTCCGTTGCATCTCGCTGTTAATTTCTTTGATCCTTTGCTCGTTGATGTTATAACCGAAGCAATTAATTATTATCAATCATTTTTATCACATTCGTCTGGTCTTGCGCTTAAAGATAAACAATTTGAAACCCCCCTTCATAATGCAGCATATCAATTCTCGATGGCGTTTGAACTTACTTCCTTTAAAGAGGAACTGATAACAATTCAGGGTTTATTAGCTGCTGGTTTATACGATGCGGTGAATCGTATCATTTTGCAACACTTTCCAATTGTATCATCTCAAAAGAAAGGTTCTTTTGAGGAAAAGATCCTAGATATACAGTGCATTTTAGCTCAGGATTTCTTGGATGATGGTCAGGAAATTGTTGATTATCATCATGGATTAAAGCCGCTTTTGATTGATGTTTTACAACGTATCTGTTCTGATTGTGATATTTTTGATTGGCATCTGTTTATTGATAAATTTGATTCAATTATGCGACTTATTAATGGGCCGTTTCAAAATTATAAAGATGAATTACCGTTGGTTTTTAATTCTGATGCTGTCGAATTTTCGTGGTCTAGATTGTATGACTGTTTATGTAGAATGCATGATAAGCATTTGCAGATTCCAATCGCTGATTTGGTTTCGTATTACAAGGAAATGATGCCAGTATTGATTCAATTTTTTCACGCACTCAATCAATTTAGTGTTTACAATAATAAGGACTTATTTGATCCTTCAGCCTTACTTTTGAGGCAAATATGGACTAATATGAAAGCAGATTCAGAAAAAGTGCCATGTGATTTAAAAAAAATAAATTGGCTTGATTCTGTTTTGTCCGTTTATTTAAATCGAGTTGGGAATGATTTAAATACGTTACGTGATTTGCTCCATCAATCGTATCACCTCCTTGAGCAAAAGATGACCTTAGAGGAAAAACAACTGCAAAATAATTTTGGTATGACGGCAGCGTTTATTCGGGCATTATTTGACTCTGATTTCCGTGAGTCAATGGTGACTCAATCTGAATTGAACGCCATTTGTGGTACGGATCACTGGGGACGTACGGTTGATTTTTACACAAATACCTAGATTCATATTATAAGAAGATATTTTTAAACATTTTTTATTAAAATACGTTAAAAAATACCGTTCATTGGAATGCTTTTTTTTTAGTTTGAGCTCAAAGAGTATTGTTTTCTCGAGTTTTATGTTATTATCTATCGTTATGAAGTCGTTAATGTCATTTATAATAACACGACCCAATGGTAAAGCACATCGTTTTTCAATGTCCGCCCTTATATTTCGAGGAGTAGTCATTGGTAGTGTGTTATTGTTATTATTATTTTTTATTTCCTTAGCTGCAAATGTGAAGCTTTTGATTCATTATTCTAATACAATTGATGAGACACGAGAGCAAGAAGCTCAGGCTGAAGTTATTAAAACCTTGCAAGATGAAGTTGATTCACTTCGTAATATTGTTGAAGAACTGTTAAAAAAGGAAGAGGAGATACGGCAAGACTTAGGAAAGCCAAAATATCGTCGTTTGTCTTATCGCAAGCGAATTCAACGTAAAGAACGTCAGTTTGTACGTCATTATCCGAAGGATGATTATGACGTTTATGTCACGCATCAACTTGCCAATGAAATAGAATACATTCGTAGTAATGTTATTCGTATTGAAAAGAAAATGCGTCGTCATATGGATGTCTTTGAACAGTATAAAGAATGGTTTGATGAGACACCATCGATTTGGCCGATTTATGGTTATGTTCGATCTGGTTACGGTTGGCGAAATCATCCACTTAAAAAGTCAATGCAGTTCCATAAAGGTATTGATATCCCAGCTTGGATTGGTGCACCTGTTCAGGCAACCGCTGATGGGTATGTTGAATTTTCTGGATGGGGTGGAGGATATGGTTGGATTGTTGTTTTATCGCATAAGTTTGGATACAAAACAATCTACGCTCATTTATCCGAAATAGAGGTTAACTTAGGTCGAAAAGTTTTTAAAGGTCAGATTATAGGTAAGATTGGAACCAGTGGTTTATCAACCGGGCCTCACGTGCATTATGAGATTCGTCATCGTCGTAAAGCACTTGAACCCTCAAAATATTTAAATCTCGACCTATTTACAGCTGTTTCTACTTTGTGGTAAGTTCATATCATGGCAAATTTTAAAAATGCGCAAGATGTTGTTTCATATTTAGGCCCCAATACAACCATTGAGGGTGACATTCATGCAAATGGCGATGTTCATGTTGATGGTAAATTATCGGGTTCGATTATTTGTAACGGTGATTTAATCATTGGCGAGGGAAGCAAAGTTTATGGGGAAGTTAAAGCAAAAAATGTTTTAATCTCCGGATATTTTAAAGGTGAAATTGAAACGGTAGATAGTTTGGAAATTTTACCAACAGGCCATGTTGAAGGGGATATAAAAGGCAGCAAGCTAACCATTCAAGAGGGCGGTATTTACAAAGGAAAGGTTAACATGGATGTGATTGAATCTCAGTCCATTTATGAAGGAACCTTTCAAGTGATTCGTAAATAACCTTTGACCTTATATATTTGTGCATTGCCCGTTGGATGTAATGCTGATATTACGTATCGAGTCAAAGAACAACTGGCTCAGGTTCCTGTAATTTTTTGTGAAGATACACGTGTTACAAAACAATTGTTAAAACAGCTTAATATTTTTAATTCGCAACAATTATTTCGTATGGATCAATATCAGGAAAAGCGCTCTTTTATTCAGTTTGATCGTTGCATTGCCAATGGTGATGTGGCTTATGTAAGTGATGCCGGAGTTCCAGGTCTTGCTGATCCTGGTGCTTTTTTGGTTTCGCATGCACGCAGTGCGGGCACTCATGTGGTTGTTTTACCAGGTGCATCTGCTTTAACTACGTTTATCAGTGGGTGTGGAGTATTAATTTCAGCTTTTCATTTTGGTGGTTTTTTACCTAAAAAGTCAACGGATGTTCAACATGCGTTTGATCAAATTATTGACCAGCAACAGGTGGGAATATGGTTTGAATCGCCAAAACGGCTTTTGGCCTCTTTAACCAACTTGAAAAAACAATGTCCGACAATACCAATTGTGGTAGCTAAAGAGTTGACCAAGCGATATGAAACATTTATCTCTGGTTCTGTTTGTTCGGTTATTGAGCAACTTGATCATCATCAAATCAAAGGAGAATGGCTATTTCTTATTGATGCTAGGGCCATTAAAAAAAATAATACCGATCGTTATCGCGAGATTGCGGTCATTTGTAAATCGGCCAACCTTACTGGAAAGCAAGTCAAAGCATTGGCTCCATTATTTGATTGTAAAAAAAATGAACTGTATGATTATTATCAAACATTATGATAGATACGCATGCACATTTGCACTTAATTAAACGGGAGCCTTCTGAAATTTTACAAGCGGCCAAAGAATCTGGGGTTCGCCATATTATTCAAGTTGCAATTGATTTTGAAAGCATTCATCAAAATATTTCAGATTATTCTGATCTGCAAGATGTATCGATTACTGGTGGCATTCATCCGTTGTCTGTAAATTCAACTTTGGATATTGATTTGGTCATGGACTATTTATCAAACCATCGTGATGCCCTTGTTGCCATTGGTGAAACTGGTCTCGATTATAAATACGGAAAAAAAACCAAGCCATTGCAGCTGGCCTGGTTCCATGCTCAGCTTGACCTAGCAAGACGCATTAATAAGCCAGTCATTATTCATTCTCGTCATGCTGATGAAGATATGCTTGCCGTTGTTAATCAGTACCCGGATGTCCCTAAAGTATTTCATTGTTACGCTACACATGTTGATTTTTTTGATGCTCTTGTTGGTTCTTATAATTATGTGTCTTTTACGGGTATGATTACTTATGCAAAAAAAGGTAAAGTGGCCAATTCAGTTCGAAAAATTCCGTTGGATCGTATGATGATAGAAACGGATGCCCCTTATTTGCTTCCTAAAGGGGTGCTTGCCGATCAAAATGCACCCGAGTATGTGTCACATATTGCAGAACACATTGCAGTTTTAAAAAAATTATCAATTGCGGATGTGGTTCAGCAAACCACTCAAACAGCATGTGAATTTTTTAATATAAACATTCCATCGTCTCTTTAAACTGTCTATTGTTCTAATTTGTCGCGGCCTATACATTATGTTTAGGGGGATCAATGGATCAATTAATCATATTACTTAAGGCGGGGATACCCTTAAAATCTGCGTTAAAGATTCTTACTCGACATTCGCACCATCAATCCATTCAGAACTTTGCTGATGATTTAGACCAAGGGCGGTCGCTTGTTTCCGCGGCACGACATTTTTTTCAATGGTGGTGTCCATACCCATTTGGAGATGTTCAACTCCCAATTGATGCACTTGGTTTTCTAACTACTTGTCAGTCTTATATTAAATATCGGCAATCTTTTTTTCGATTTGCACTTCAGCAATTGGTTTATCCAACCTTTCTAATTGTAATGGCACTTTTTTTATTTGTTGGTTTGGTTCACCATTTTCAACACCTTTCGTCATCTTCAATAGCCTTACTTATTGGGGGTGTTTTTTTGATGTTATTTTTTTGCTTGATGGCTTATTTTTTTTATATTATTTTTCAGCTTTTTCAATGTTCAATTTTGGATTTACTTATTTTGATTGAATATTCAATACGTTTGGGTTGGCCATTGGACATTATTTTTGATTCTTTTCAATTTTCTGGTCGATTTCAATTAACGTGGAATGAAGTAAAATATCAGAGCATTTATTTATGCTCGTTTGTTGATGCCTTACAATTGATCTATAAGTTGCCGATTCAGTTTTATCATATCTTTTTAATGCATGAAAAATCAGGGCAACTTTTAAAAGGTCTTGAATTGATTATTCCACCATTGACGGATGTTAAAATGCAGCAATTTAAGCAAGCTTGTCGGAGCATTGCCATTGGGTTTTATATTTTACTTATCTGTTTGATTTTTGGAATTATTTTCTTTGTTTATTTACCATTGATGACACATTATTTACGTTAAATAATTAAAATAAAAAAACTTGACATAAAATATACCAATTACTTATTATTATTAGTGTTTAGGGGGGGACATGCGAGTAAAAGGATTTTCGTTGATTGAACTTATGATTGTTATTGGCATTATTGCAGTGATTAATATGATCATGTATCCAAACTTTGCTTCTTTGCAACAAACTGCCAAGGAAATTTCGGCGAAATCCTCAGCTCGCAGTTTAATGATTGCCCTTGAACAATATTTTTTTATTCATCAAACTTATCCCCCAGGTTCTAATATTTCAATTTCTTCAATTATTCCTATCTTACATGATAACCAGTGTTTACGTTCTGGTTCGCTAACCAACCCTTATACATCACAACCGTATTCAGTAAGTGATGCATCCGGTCAAGTGCTATATGATTTGGTGAGTTCCAATTCGTATACTATTAAAGGGTATGGCCAAAATAATGAAGAACTTGTTTTTGAATACCCTTAAGTTAAAACTTCTTTGATTTTTTTTAATGCTTGTTTATAAATTCGCGAAATCTGGGATTCACTTAATTGGATTTGTTTTGATATTTCACTAAATGTTAAATCTTGATTAATATAAAGGGTCACTATTTTTTTCTCTTTTTCATTTAATACGGTTAATGCCCGTTCCAATTCTGAACTATTTTCAATTTCAACCTCGTGGGAGTTGTCATCATTTACGGCTAAATACAAATTCGCTGCATCTGTTACCCAATCATAAAATCGTGTTGGGTCTGATTTGGAAATGTAGCGAATATGATCTTTCATTGCACCATTGATTCGAGTGTAGGCAAGTGGCCAAATATCAGGGTTTTTTTCTGGGTTCCATGCTTTAAATGTTTCGATTAATTCCAGTTGTGCGATGGTATTTAAGTCATCGCCTTCAACATATGAAATGTATTGCGGTAAATGTCGTTTGTATTTGTTAACTAAAAACCCAACCGGTTGTTCGTAAGTTAATATAAATTGTTCAATGTACGTTGATAAATAATGTACTTTGATAAAATTTAAAATGTTTTTTTTAATGCTATCCCAGAGCGTCGTAAGTTCCTCGGGAATTTTCTTTTTTGTGTCTTTGAATAATTCTGCTTGAACTTTTTTTTGAATGGCTTTTCCTTGGTAAGTTCTTTTTAATACCACGTGATGAATCAATTGGATGGATTCTAGAACTTTTTCATTAATACTTTTTTTCTCGGGGTGTTTTTTACCAATGGCTTGAATTTTTACATCAAGATTAACCAATGTTTTGTTTGTCGCTTTGCGATAATTTGTTTGTGGGATAATGGTTGAAGCAATATTACTTTTTGGTTTAGACATGGTTTAATCACTGGTAATAATTCCGATGGATTGAACTTTGACTTGGGGGACAATTTCTTGATAAGACAAAATAACCAAATTCGGATGATTTCGTTCGGTAAATTTCTTTAAATGTGGTCTTAATCGTGGTGAGCAAAGACCACAAGCAGGTTTTTCCATTCGTCTAAAATTTGAAATATGATCACTAATTTGTGCAATTACTTTTTCTCCCAAATGAGGATCTAAGGCCAGAAATGCACCGTATTCTGATTGATGCACTGCATTGATCATGGTTTCTTCCAATTGTGGGTCAATGGTAAAGACGGTGATGGTATCATCAGCATCGACATATTTTGAACAAATTTGTCTGGCGAGTGATTGTCGCACATGTTCAGCTAATAAATTTGTATCTCTGGAAACATGTGCATAGTCGGCAAGCCGTTCTAAAATCGTTGATAGATCTCGAATAGATACCCGTTCTCGAACCAAGGTTTGAAGGACTTTGTGAACTTGTCCTAACGATAATAAATCAGGCACCAGTTCCCGAACGATGGCTGCATTGGTATTTTTTACTAGATCAAGAAGCGATTGGACATTTTGACGTGTCATAATTTCATCGGAATGTTGTTTCACTACTTCAGAGAAGTGTTGTGCAATATAGTCCGTTAAATTTTGAAATGGCATGCTTGATTCTTGCAACTGTTCAATTTGATCTTCGGTAACCCAAGATGCGGGTTGATTCGTTATTGGATCAATGGCATCAATTGCTTCAATGCCTTGGCGTTTTAATACTGATGGTGATTCAATAACAAAAAAATGGCCAGGCAGTGCTTCGCCTACCGCAATTCGTGTTCCTCGAATTTCAACTTGATATTGGTTTGGCGGTAAACTTAAATCATCCATCACGCGCACCCCAGGAATTACGAAGCCAAGTTCTTGGCCAATGTGATAACGGACCAAGGTGATTCGCTCAAGCAATGGTCCATTTTGACTGGGATCAATTAACGGAACTAAATTTCTGCCACACTTTAAACTAATGGGGTCTAGACTTAAGGTGCCAAGTAAGTTTTCTGGCTTTTTCATGCCATCTGAGGTTTCACCAGTAGGATCAGCGCCCATTTCTTCATCTTTGGCTCTTTTCCTCACGATTGATATCGCCATAGCGCCACTGCCTGCACCTAGTATGAAAAAGGGTATTATTGGAAAGCCTGGAATAACACCAAATAAAAATAAAATCACTGAGGTTACAGCAAAGGCTCGTGGTTGAGATAAAATCTGATCACCAACATCTTTTCCTAAACTATGATCCGATGCGGATTTTGTTACAACCAAACCAGATGCAATTGCAATTAAAAGTGCCGGAACCTGTGCGACCAGACCATCACCAATACTCAATGTTGTAAATATTGTCACAGCGTCTCCAAAGCTTAGACCTTGCATAAACCGTCCAATCAGTAGACCCCCAATAATATTGATAATGAGAATTATAATACCGGCAATGGCGTCCCCTTTAACGAATTTATTCGCACCGTCCATTGACCCAAAGAATTGGGATTCACGTTCGAGCTTTTTTCGTCTTTCTTTCGCTTCGTTTGCATCGATTAAACCAGCATTTAAATCGGCATCAATACTCATTTGTTTTCCAGGTAATGCATCCAATGTAAATCGTGCGGATACTTCTGCCACACGTTCCGAACCTTTTGTGACTACCATGAATTGAACCAATGTAATAATGGCAAACGCAACGATTCCCACCACAAAGTTTCCTCGTGTTACAAACTCTGCAAATGCTTGAACAACTTCACCATCAAAGTCTGCACCAAGTGCCAAGATTAGTTTTGTTGATGCAACGTTTATGGATAGTCGGTAGAGAGTGAGCACTAACAGTAACGAAGGAAAGGCAGCAAAATCCAAGGGGTGTGATAAATACATTGATACCAGTAATACGGTAACGGATGCCCCGATATTTAAAACCATTAATATATCCAGTGCCCATGATGGCACGGGTAATAGCATGATAGAAATTATCATGAGGAAAACGAAAGCTAATATAACGTCTGAAAGTGAAAATAGTTTTTGGATATTTCTTAACATTTTAATTCATTTTATCATTCTGTATGATTATCGATCAAATCACTGCTTTTTCCTTCTTTTTTTTATTTTTTATGTGAAACACAAACGCTAGAATTTCTGCAACCAATTTAAATGACTCTTGTGGAACAAAATGGCCGATTTCCACCTGCTTAAATAATAGCCTGGCTAGTGGTGGATTTTCTACTATTGGAATATCATTGTCGTCGGCAATTTGTTTTATTTGTTCTGCAATTAAACGTTGTCCTTTGGCGACAACCAATGGAATTGCATCTTGTTTATTGGGATCATACTGAATAGCCACTGCAATATGGGTTGGGTTTGTTACGACCACATCAGCGCCTGGCACTTGTCCCATTTGTCGTCCCTGTGACATTGCACGTTGTGCTTCACGTTGTCTTTGTTTAATAATGGGGTCACCTTCCAAGCGTTTGTATTCTTCCTTAATTTCTTTTTTGGACATTTTAAGCGATTTCATATATTCATAGCGTTGATAAAAATAATCAAAAATAGCCAATATAAAATAAATAATAGCAACTCGAGTGACGGTATCCATAATTATTTTTCCAACCAAACCAATTAATGAGAATGGGGTTTGTTGTTGTGATTGGGATACCAATGGGTAAAGTTCACGAATTGTAATAAATAAAACAGTTCCTACAGCCGCCATTTTAATGATGGATTTTAAAAGTTCGATATATTGTTTTAATGCAAAAAATTTCTTAAAGCCGTTGATTGGGTTTAAATTTTCAAATTTTGGACTGAGTGCTTCGAGTGAAAAAAGAAAGCCTGTTTGTAAGCTTTCGATAATTATAACCATGACAAATACAGCGGCTAATATTGGGGCTAAAGTCAATAATATTGTTCGAAACCCATCCATTAATAGCATTCCAACCATCGCTGAGGAAAATTCCAAATCGAGCAAGTTAAATACCATGGTCGTATGCCCCGATAAACGTTCAAGCATCATGGGCCCTGTTATACGGAATGTATAAAAAGAAACAATAAGCATCACAGCGGATGTGATTTCTTGGCTTTTGGCAATTTGCCCTTTTTTACGGGCTTCCCTTAGCTTGTGGGGGGTGGGCTCTTCGGTTTTATCGCCGGAATCTTCGCCCATATTAGGCTCGTATTAAAGACAAGACTTGCAATAAGTCACCGGCACTTTTTTGTAAGAAGAAGAAAATAAGTTCGACCATTCCTGGGACAATGGTTAGTAAGACGAGGACACTAATGATTGGTTTAACTTGAAACCCCAACTGAAACACGTTGACCTGAGGTGCAACTTTACTTAAAAGTCCAAATCCAAAGTCAATAAGAAAAACCACCAATAAAATCGGTGCTGCAATTTGAAGTCCTGCTAAAAAAATATCAACACTAATGCTTGTCACATACCGTGATGCTTCAAATAAATTTAATTTTGAAGTGATTGGAATTGCTCTAAAACTTTGTACCAAGCTCCCAAGGACCACATGGTGCCCATTAATTAATAGAAACACGAGTACGGCGATTTGTCGCATCAATCGTGATAAAATTGACGTTGTTTGTCCCGTTGATGGATCCAATAGGGATGCGACACTTAATCCCGCTTGGGTATCCATTAGACTGCCTCCAAATTCAATACCTACAATTAAAAGTTGAGTAATGTATCCAATTAGTGCCCCAATCAAAAATTCGGCTAAAATGGCCATAAAAAACAACAATGGTGATCCTGGAAGTGATAATGGCATTGGGATCACAAAAATTAATAGCAAGGAAAGCCAAAAAATGATTCCCAACTTTGCGCTTGAAAATAATTCCTTGGTATTAAACCCTGGTGTCAATAACATAACCGCAATAACCCGTGCAAAGATAAGGAAATAAATGACAATTTGTTCTTGCGAGATGATCATCGCGAGTAAACAGGAATTTGTGTCCAGAGAGATACCGTCATATCGATGATCAGTCCGGCCATAAATGGAAATGTTGCAGCTAATATTAAAAATACAGCGACCATTTTAGGAACAAATGTTAGTGTTTGCTCTTGAATTTGAGTAACCGCTTGAAAAAGTGCAATAATTAAGCCGACGATTAATCCAACGCCAACGGATGGTAATGAGGTGATAATAATGGTTTGAATGCCGTCATTTAAGATGGTGCTAACGTTATCTAATGTCATCCGAATGCTCCTCTAATATGGTAGCATAAATGGCTTATTGAAAGCCATTTAATAGTCCTCGGGTAATTAAGTTCCAACCGTCAACTAGAACAAACAATAAAATTTTAAATGGTAATGAAATCATGACCGGACTTAACATAAACATCCCCAATGACAGTAAGATGTTTGATACCACCAGATCAATTACAATAAATGGGATAAATAACATAAATCCAATTTGAAACGCCGTTTTTAATTCTGAAATCATAAATGCTGGGATTAAAACATAAATGGGGACTTCTTTGATGTTTGTTACTTCGGGTATTTTAGAAAACTCAATAAAAAGCGCCAAATCCTGTTGTCTGGTATATTTCAACATAAATGTTCGAAACGGTTCAATGCCTTTACTGAAAGCCGCTGATTGGGTAATTTCATTGTTTTGATAAGGAATGATGGCGTTTTCATATACATTAATCCACGTTGGTGTCATTACGTAGAAAGTCATAAATAAGGCAATTGAAATAATAACAGGGTTGGGGGGTGATTGGTTGGTTCCAATGGCATTTCGAATCATGCCGAGTACAATTGCAAATCGAACAAATGACGTTGTTGAGATTAAGAAAAATGGTGCAATGCTGATAGAGGAGATTGCGAGTAATAGACTAATTGATGAACTAAATTGCAATGGTTCTGTAAATGAATTTAAATCAATATTCATTGCTGGTGTTTGCTGTGCAAAAATAAACGGTGTTGCGATGGCTAGAAATAATATGATTTTAATGATCATAGTTTATCGATGACATTGACGGATTGATTTGTTGCTCCAATCACGTATTCTTTACCTTTTACATCCACTAAAAAAATATTGGATTGAGACCCGGTTGCGATTCGATCAATAATTTTTATATCTTTTGCTAAATGTGTTTTTTGTAGTCGTTTGGAATATTTTAAGACAACCAATAAAATGCCGATGATGAGTAATGATGAAAAGATAAACTTAATGTAGTAAGCAGCATCCATCAGGCAATATTAGCTAAAGACTCCACATGCGTGATGCGAATCCCGTAGTTACTATTAACAGCAACAACTTCGCCACGTGCAATTACTTGATCGTTGATCACAAGATCGAGGGGTTCACCGACCAATCGGCTCAGTTCAATAATCGACCCACTTTTTAACTCATACAGTTTTTTTAAGCTGACTTGTGATCGGCCGAGTTCAATTGAAACATCAACCTTGATGTTCTTAAACAAATTTTTATCGTAGGATTGAGATTCCCCAACACTGGAGCGCGGCTCTTCGAATTGTACTTTTGAAACACTGACACCACTGGAATTTGGTGTATCTTCAAATAATGTTTCATCGATATCAAAGGATTCATCATTATCAAAGAAAGATTCGTCTTTACTTAAATCCATTTCTGCGACGGGTTCCTCTACTGGTGGAGCTTCAGCTTGTGGCACCGGATCCGGTGTTTCTTTTGCATTTTCTTCTTCATTCACTGAAAAAGCGGATTCCATTACAGGATCAAAATCGGCTAATGGATCATTAAATTGTTCATCGTTCATATTTTAACACCTCTTCTGTTAATTTATTAAAATCATCTGCAGCCATACTCGTTGGAGCAAACTCAAAAATTGTTTTTCCCTGACCAGCTGCTTCTGATATTGTAACATTGACACGTATCGAGGAAGAAATATATTCTGAAAAAACTCGTTCTAAACTTTCATGGACATGTTTTGTTTTATTAATATGCTTATTATAAAACGTTGGGATGATTTTTGATACCTGTACTGAACTTTCAAATGTTCGGTTGAGTAATTTTACATTATTCATTAATTGTTTGACGCCCAAGAGTGTCATGTATTCCATTGAAACGGGCACCAATAAATCAGGTGCACATAACATCGCGTTTTGATTCATCAAGTTCATGGAAGGTGCGCAATCAAGAAAAACGTAGCGATATTCATCGAATAAAGGGGTTAGAGTATCGCGTAAAATGGTTTCTCGATTGGGTTGATTGTGCATGAAGTTTTCTGCTGGGAATAAGTACTCATTCGATGCAATTAAGTCTAAATTGGGACGTGCATTGATGACACATTCTTTTGGTGTCGCGCGATTGGTTATAATATCAAATAATGTTTTATCAGGTTTGACACCCAAGTGATAACTAATTGAACCTTGTGGGTCAGTATCAATAATTAAAACTTTATGACCACGATTAGCAATTGCATGTGCCATATTTACCAATGTACACGTTTTGCCAGTACCACCTTTGTAGTTAATGACACTAAATGCCGTTGTTTTGTTACTCATCTTCTAAATCATCCCATGAAAAGTCATCATTCGCAACATTATCATTGGATGTCGTTTCAGTAACGTTTGGTTCGTCAATTGTTGTGGGTTCATTCAATACGGGCTCGTCTTGGGTGAGTTCATTTTCATCAGTCTCAAAGGGTTCTTCAGTAGCGTTTTCTATTTCATTTTCAGGACTAATCGTGGCGTCAGTTTCAACACTTGATGTGCTTTCAACTGGCGAGATTTCTGAGACATTTTCAGAACTTAAAAATGGTCCATGGGTTGGCTTTGATGGTTCTTTCATATAATTTTCATAATTCGGTGAGCTGTGAATTTGAACCCCAATATTTCGATTGTTTATATTAATAGGGTGCCCATGAAATACAACTTCATCGCCAATAATCACTTCAATTGGCGCGGTTAATGGTTGTTTTTCAAGTAAAATTACATCTCCTATTTCTAGGTTTTGAATTTCATTTAGGGCTAATGTGGTGGTTCCAATGACTGATTTAACGTCAACATTTGTTGATTTTAATGTGTTTTTATTTAAAAACGTATTGTCAACAATGTTTTGATTTAGAAGGTCTTCATAAAACAGTAGTTTTTCAATGGTTTCAAGGGAGTAAACCACTTTGCAAAAAAGGTTATGTTGGTTAAACAATTTAAAATTGGTGGATAATTCGATAATGGTCTCGTTTTCTGATTGTTGTGGGTCAAAATGATAATGGCCGTAAGACGTATGAGGATTGTTATTTGCAACTAAAAATATTTTATTCCACTTATTTGATAAATGATCGATGAACAGTGAATTTATGACCGAGACCAATGAAATTTCAACATCCGTTGGGTCAAGATTATCTTCATTGGGTGCGGTTGTACCGCCGCATAAACGGTGTGCAATAAATTTTGTTGCTTTTTTCGATAAGATTAAATCGATTTGTTCCAATTCAGGTAATTTAAATTTGGATTGATAAATATCATTTTTTAAAGATTGTTTAAACAAGTAGTGATTGGTTACATTTATAGAAATGGATTCAATTTCAATGTGTGAGTTTATTTCCTGTGCAATTTTTTCGAAAAATAATTCAAAAAATTCTTGGTGAAAAAATAATATATGGTTGATGTTTTGTTCAGAAACTGTTTTGTTTGATATTCCAATGGATTTGGTTATTGAAATTGATTTCTGGTTTTTTTCAGATGTATAGGTGGTCCAATCACCAATAATTGATGGTAAAAAAATTTCTTTTTTTATGGTTGATGATTTGTTTTGATTCACTTTTTAATCCTTCAAATAGCTATTTATTTTTATTATAAATAAATATTGATAAATTTAAATATTATTTTTTTCTTATTCTTTCTGTGTTCGTTCTTTTTCCAATTCCAACTGAGGGTCTTCTTCGATTAGAATATCGTCAAATTGGATTGATTTCTTACGTAAATAATTCTTTAGTTCTGGAAGATAAGTACGTAAAACGTTGCATAGTGTCTCATCTCCGGTTAATTTTATGGACAAATTGCTGCCAGTTGATTTTCTTAATAAATCAATTTGGAAGGGGTGTGGTGAATTGTCGAGTAATATTTTAAATGTTTCGTTTGTTTGGGTCGCATGGACCTTTTCAATAGCGTTCGCAATTGTGATGATCATTTTTTCGATGTGTTTAATTTGGCTAATGCCTAACTCCGGAAAGAAGTGTTGAAATAGATTATCGTTTTGGTCATATTCAAACGATTGATTTTGCTGCATGTCGTTTTTAGTCGATTTTAATATGGTTGATTCATTGTCATTTTCTGTATCAATTTGCGCCTTATTGAAAAGCTTGTTGAATGAATGAATTAACTTTTTGGTTGGTTTTTTGTTCTGTTTATGGTTTAACTTGTCCGTCTGATTATTTTCAGCGTTATTAACATTTGTCATGCGTTTGATTTTAAGTCTTTTAATTTTTCCTGTTCGTATTTTTTTATTTTATATTTATAACTGTCAAAGACTTGGCCAAGCTTTTTGGAGTAAAGACCTTCTTTAATGTAGTCGTATTTAATTGGGAGTCGCTGGTGCAGATGAAACCCTTTTTTCTCGACGGTTTTAGTTAATTCATCGAATTGGATCGCTTCAGTTTTTGGAAAAAGGACTTCAGGGTTGATTGGGATGGATCCAAAATCTCGAATGCCAGCATCAATAAAATCTTCGATGTTTGATGTGTGAATCGGTGGTGTAGATAAAGTAAAATCAAGTCCTGAATTTTTGATATATTCAATTGCTTTTAACATTAAGTTATCTGATTTCTTTGATGGTTTTCCGGTTGTAAGTAGTGATTCCGATTGGATAGAAATGGAGTGGATATTGTTATATTTTTGTTGATACTCACAAACTGTATCAATGGTTTGTTTGGTATTGTTTTCTGATGAGTCCGCACCAACAATAATACCCGAAATCACCGGGATTTTTAATTTTCCGGACCACTCTAGCATTTTTAAACGGATTTGATAGTATTTTTTTGCATATTCTTTATCGTATTTGTTTTCATAATAATTTAAATTGCTTGATGGAATTAGTATTTTTAAAAAGGCTAAAATTTCTGAAATTCGCTTCAGTTCTGATGGGCTTAAAAATCCGCCCTCAAAAATAGGGGTTAAGCCCTCAAGAAATGATAATTCTGCGGTGGTATATAGATAGTCGATATAAGATGAAAGGCCCCATAAGTCCAACGTTGATCGAATCGATGTATTTCGATCGGGTCGTTCACTTGCCAAAAGAACAATTTCTTTTACATTTTGATCTTTAGCAATTTTTGATTTTTTTATTATAGAATAAGGAACGATAATGCTGTCATTTTTAACAACTGCTTTGCTTGAATAATCGGATGGAATATTTTTTGTTAATAAATAAAATAATGATTTGGAATAAGTAATGGTATTTGGTGCTTTTTCAGATAAAAGGATGGAAAGCTGATCTTGATCAGTGGTTTTGTTATTCAATGTCTACTCCTTATCGGTAAATACTAGTATAAAAAAAATATACATGCAAATTTGTTGAAGTATTGTTAAGATGATGAATGTGAATTTCAAACATTTTCGAGTACTTATTCCGTTAATTCTCATCAGTGTATCATTTATTTTTGCATTTAACACGTTTTTAGAACGCTTAAACTATGACTCACAACGAAAAAACGCTCAATTTGCGATTTTAAGCTCCGATATTGAGTTACTGCAAGAGCTTTCTGGCAATGATACCCCAACGATGTTGGCAATATTGAAGGATCAAGTGGGTATTTCAACCATTATTGTTCCAGAATATACTATTGGCTCCTTAGAACGAATGTCAAAACTAACGGTGTTACCGGGTCACCAAATCATTAATACGTTACGTGTTGGTCAATTGTATCGAACTGTTTTGTCACAATTAAGGCGTAAAACATCCATTGATTCAACTGCGACATATATTATTATTGACGAAGTTAAGGTTTATAAACGTGTTATTAATCATCTAAAATTATTTTTACCCCGTTCGAGTGTTATTGAACATTCGGGTCGAAT
>MDTB01037469.1_pt1 | contig 20322 bp, 17 predicted proteins | sample 811161 | NCBI WGS metagenome assembly MDTB01 (sample SAMN05326650, study PRJNA326480) | marine metagenome | isolation source: seawater | place: Mediterranean Sea | collected 2009 | reverse complement strand
TAGTCTTCTGGGTTAACCGCTTGAGCTTAAATGTGAATTTAAGCCTAGAGAAATGACATCTTCAATGACAGAACCCGGCTTATAGATTATCTGGCTAATCCTTAATCATTAACGTTCTGCTTTTGTACTATTACCTTATATTAACGTATTGACTATTTTATAAAAACCCATACTATCCCATTAAATCCCATAATGGAGGGTAATTTGAGAATTATAAAGAATACAAGGTTTTTAAATAAAAATGTTTTTATCAAGCTTCGAAAACAAAATAGACAAGAAAGGACGTGTTTCAGTGCCGGCAACATTTAGAACACATCTAAGTTCGATGGGTTATAACGGATTTATAAGTTACCCTTCTTTTAATCACGCCGCACTAGAAGCTTGTTCACAAGACCGAATAGAAAAACTAACTAATACTATCGACTCTCTAAATCCATTTGAAGAAAAAAGAGATTTTTTTGCAACATCTGTACTATCTGAAAGTGAAAATTTACAATTTGATACTGAAGGAAGAGTTTCTTTTTCAGAAAAATTATTAAATCATGCAAACATAAAAAACAATGTATTATTCGTGGGACTTGGAAAAACTTTTCAAATTTGGGAACCAAAAAATTTTGAAAAATTTAGAGTTATTGCTAGAAAAAAAGCTTTTCAAAATAGATCTAATTTAAAATGGGAAAATAAACAGAAGGGAGAACTGTCATGAGTATAAACATTGGTGGAGGTGAGCTGAAAGAATTAAAACCTAGAATTTTAGTTTTAGGAGTTGGAGGAGCCGGTGGTAACGCAATTAATGCGATGATCGAGTCAGGCATGGAAGGAGTAGAATTTGTTGCGGTAAATACTGATGCTCAGGATCTTAAAATGAGCAAAGCTGATGCAAAAATTCAAATCGGAATGAACTTGACTAAGGGTCTTGGAGCTGGAGCAAAGCATGATATAGGCCAAGCCGCTGCCGATGAGTCATTAAATGAAATTTTAAATTATATGCAAGGAGCGAATATGGTTTTCATTACATCAGGCATGGGTGGTGGAACGGGTACTGGAGCATCACATGTTATAGCAAGAGCTGCAAGAGAATTAAATATTTTGACTGTGGGAGTAACTACACTTCCCTTTTCATATGAAGGTCCAAAAAGAATGAGAAGAGCAATTGAAGGTCTAGAAGAATTTAAAAAACATTTGGATACAGTAATTGTTGTACCAAATCAAAACCTTTTTAAAATTGCTAGTGAAACAACAACATTTGAAGAGTCATTTAATTTATCTAACAATGTACTAAAACATGGGGTTCAAAGTGTCACTGACCTAATGGTAAGACCGGGAATGATTAATTTGGACTTTGCGGATGTTGAAACAGTAATGAGCGCAATGGGTAAAGCCATGATGGGAACTGGAGAAGCCGATGGTGAAAACAGAGCAATGGTTGCAACTGAGATGGCTTTGAATAACCCATTGATTGATGAATACTCTCTACAAGGAGCAAAAGGTTTATTAATCAATATTACTGGCGGAAATGATCTTACATTATTTGAGGTAGACCAATCTGTAAATAAGATCAGAGCAGAAGTTGACCCTGAGGCTGAGTTAATTTTTGGCGCCATCAAAGATGAAAATATGACAGGAAAAATAAGAGTGTCTATAGTAGCAACAGCTTTAGATGGACATAAATCTGAAAATAAAACAGTTCTTAATATGGTATCGCGTATTCAAAATAGAAACACAGGTTATTCAGAAAATTTATTTTCTCATAATCCCAGAGTAGAAAATAATACGTTTAGTTCAATTGATGGAGCTACTGCTTTAAAATTAGATGAAAGTTATGAATTAAATGAGGAAGAGCGAAGTAATTCAATAAGCAGATATGAAAGCAGCATGGAAAATAACAATGAAGTTGAACAATTAACTGAAAAAGAGAATACTATCAACAATATTCCTTCGGGTGTTTCTATTGAGAGCGCTTCATACATAGAAAATAGCAATTTAGAGGAAAATGAGGTTTTTTCTGAAATTAATGACAAAGGTGAAAATGAACATACTCCAAAATTATTTTCTGAGGAGCAAAGCTATCAATCTGATGAATTTAAACAAAATTCTGAAAATCAAGAAATTAATAGTTCAGAGGAGTTATTTGACCACGATATTAATGAGGAAGAAGATTTCGAAATACCGGCATTCTTGAGAAAACAAAAGTTTTAATGTTTAAACAAAAGATAAATGAACAATCAAACATCATCACTGGAATTCTCCCATTTTCCAGTGATGTTGAATGAAGTCTTAAAAATATCCACACCATCTAAAGGGGGAAATTTCATTGATTGTACGTTTGGTGGTGGTAACTATTCAAAGGAAATTCTAAATTATCCAAACACAATAGTTCAAGGGATTGATAGAGATAAAAAAGTTTTACTAATAGCTAAAGAGCTTGAAAAAAAATTCCCTAATAGATTTAAATTTCATCAAAAAAAATTTAGCCAGTTAGACACTGTATTAAATGACAATGTAGATGTAATAATTTTCGACTTAGGATTATCATCAATACAATTAGATGATTTAGATAGAGGTTTTTCTTTTAAATCTTATAAAAAATTAAATATGACGATGGGCATAAACGAGATATCAGCACTTGAAGTAATAAATAATCTAGAAGAAAAAGAACTAAAATTGATAATAAAAATTTTAGGCGATGAAAAAGATGCCTCTAGAATTGCAAAAAATATTGTAAAGCTTCGTAAAAAAAAAAAAATTACAAATACCCAAGATCTAGTTGAAATTATTGAGAAAAGTAAAAGGAAAGTGTATTTAAACAAAATAAATCCATGTACAAAAACTTTTCAGGCCTTAAGAATATTTGTAAACAAAGAAATTACCGAACTTATTAATGGAATTATTTGTGCTACAAAAAAGTTAAAACCAGGTGGAAAAATTTTAATTATCAGTTTTCATTCAATAGAAGACAGAATTGTAAAATTTTTTTTTAAAAATTATTCAAAGAATAGATCTCAACCATCTAGATATTTCCCTGAAAATAAGACTTTAAATTCAGCTCTATTTGAAAATTATCAAAATAAACTATTTAGACCGACAAAAAAAGAAATTGACCTAAATAAAAGATCGCGATCTGCAAAACTACGATTTGCAATTAGAAGCAATAATAGTTTCGAGTACCCAAAAGAATTAATTGATAAGTTTAAAAAATATCTAGATTTGGAGTCTATAAATGTTTAATTCGAAGTTTATAATCTCAACTATTATATTTGTAATATTTTTGATTATTACTTCCACAATTAAAAATAAAACAAGAATTATAGAAAAAAAAATTTTTAACTTGAATGTAGAAATTTTAGCGAAGTCAAAAGATATAAACGAGACACAATTAGATTTTTATTATTTAACTTCCCCTGAAGAAATTGAAAAAAGACTTAATGAAATTGGATTTAATAATTATAAACCTATTTCATATTCTAAAATTTTTTTGAATATTTCAGATTTTACCCAAATAAAAAGCAAGTTATCAAATCTTAAAAATTTTAATGAAAAAAAAATCCAGAAAAAATAAAAACATCAATCAAACAAGTTTCTATTTTGAAGATTACCTAGAAACAAATAAAAAAAATAAAACTTTAAAAAATCCTAACAATTCCCAAGATAGAATTTATCTTTTATTTTTTATTTTTTTTTCCTTAATTTTAATTTTTTCATTTAAAATTACTCATATTTCTTTAAACAAACAAAATATTTCATACATCGATAAACAAAAAACAAAATATTCACTTTTAAGAAGAGATATTATTGATAGGAATGGTGTAATTATTTCAAGAAATATTAATACTTATCATGTAGCAATAGATCCAAAATTAGTAAAGGATAAAAAAAATTTTTTAATAAAATTAAGATTAAACTTTCCAGAGTTACCAATTAATGAAATTAGAAATAAATTAAAAAAAGATAAGTATTTTCGTATCAAAAAAAGAATTGATCAAAGCCAAAGGTCAAAATTTTGGGCTCTTGGAGAAAAGGCAATAAAATTTGAACCGTTTCAAGCAAGAATGTATACACATGGTGATTTATTTAGTCATGTTATTGGTCAAGTTGATTATGATAACTACGGCATATCAGGAGTTGAAAAATATTTTGATAGAGAGCTTAAAAATAAAAATACTTTAGACGATCCTTTAAAACTTACATTAGATAGCAATATTCAATACATCATAAATAAAGAATTAAAAAATGCAATGAAGCTTTTTAAAGCGACAGGAGCGGGCGCATTACTGATGGATGTAAATAGTGGAGAAATAATATCTTTAATTTCGTTACCTGATTTTAATATTAATCAAAGAAAACAAATTAGAGATAAAAAATACATAAATAAAATTACCAAAGGAGTTTATGAACTTGGATCAATTTTTAAAACATTTACAATAGCATTAGCTTTAGAAAACGATTTGGTTGATACTAACACAGTTATAAAAGACATACCCCAAAAAATAAAATGTTCGATCCATGAAATTACTGATATGAAAGACCATCCTAAAAATTTGCCAGTATCAGAAATACTTATAAGGTCATCTAATGTAGGAACAGTCGTATTAGCTAAAAAGATTGGTGAACAAAAATATAAAGAATTTATTCAGAAAACCAAATTAACAAAAAATCCCGAAATCGAGTTGGAGGAAGTTGGAGTACCTCATCAGCTTAAATGGAACAATTGTAAACTGGAAACGATTTCATTTGGTCATGGTATCACTACAACTCCTCTTCAAGTTACAGCTTTATATGCTGCCTTGAGTAACGGGGGAACATTAGTTACACCAACTTTGGTTTTTAAAAAAGAGGAAAAAGAAATTAAGAAAATTATTTCAAATGAAACAAGTAAAAAAATCAGAAGCATTCTTAGGAGAGTTGTTAGCAGCAAAGATGGCACCGCCAGTTTAGCAGATCAAGATGGGTATTATGTTGGTGGTAAAACTGGAACTGCAGAAAGTTACGGAAATAACAAAAATAGAATAAATACCTTCATTTCTATATTTCCCTCACATAAACCAAACTATACTTTGTTTGTAATGCTAGAAAACCCTAAGATTAACAAAGATCTAATCTATAACTATCGAGGCATAAAAACAAAAGCTCCTTACAATACTTCTGGCTGGAATTCCGTTTATGTTGCAGGCAAAATAATAGAAAAAATTGGGCCAATTTTAGCCATAAATAACAAAGAATTTACGGATCAGTATGTTGTTGAAAAATTTAATTGAAGATATTCCAAAAGACAAAAAAAATATCGTTGTTTCTGGTATTTCAACAAACAGTAATGATGTTAAAAAAAATTATATTTTTTTTGCTATAAGGGGTAATCATTTAAATGGTGAAAATTTTATTAATGATGCAATAAGTAAAGGTGCGACTATCATAATATGTTCAAAAAAATGCAAAATTAAAATAAACAATAAAAAAATTCATTTAATAAAAACTGATAAAATAAGGTACTTATTAAGTTTAGTTGCATCAAAATTTTATAAAGTTAAACCAAAAAATATTATTGCAGTAACTGGGACTAATGGCAAAACATCTGTTGCTGATTTTTTTCATCAAATTTTTAATTTAAATGGAATACCGGCGGCATCAATTGGAACTTTAGGAATTAAATATGGCAACAAAATAGTTAAAACAAATCTGACTTCACCCGATACAATTTCATTACATAAATATTTAAATTTTTTAAAAAAGAGGAAAATTGAGAATGTAATAATTGAAGCTTCAAGCCATGGATTAGATCAAATTAGATTACACCATATAAAATTTAAAGCAGCTATATTTACGAACTTCAGCCATGACCATTTAGATTACCATAAAACTATGAGAAATTATCTTAAAGCAAAATTAATTTTATTTAAAGAGATCTTAAATAAAAAATCTACTATTGTATCTGATAAACAAATTAGACCTTTTCATATTATAAAAAAAATTGCTCAAAAAAGAAATATTAAAATTTTAGAAATTAAAGATGAAATTGAAAGAATAAAAAATTCCTCTTTTAATTTAAAATCAGATTTTAAAATTAAAAATCTAGCTATGGCAATTAAAGCAGTTAAAATATGTAAGTTAAAAGATGAGTACATTTATAAATCATTAAATAGATTGAAAGAAATCAATGGAAGGCTTGAACTGGTCAAAAAATATCCTAATAATATTAAGGTATTTGTAGATTATGCTCATACCCCAGATGCTCTAATGAAAGCTTTGAACTCATTACAAAAAAGTTATGGAAAAAATATTTCTTTAGTTTTTGGATGCGGTGGTGATAGAGATAAAAAAAAAAGACCATTAATGGCCAAAATTGCAAATGATAACTGTCAAAAAATTTATATCACCGACGATAATCCAAGAAATGAAGATCCCAAGAAGATAAGAGATGATATTTCAAAAATTATTTCGAAAAAAAAATCTTTTAATATTGGAAATAGAGCTATTGCTATTAAAAAAGCAATATTAAATTCAGATCCATCTGAAATAATTCTTATAGCTGGTAAAGGTCACGAAAAAAAGCAAATTTACAGAAATAAAATTTTTAACGTCTCTGATAAAGAAATCGTTAATAAAATTAAAGTAAAAATAAAATCCTTAAGCAAAAAAAAACAAAATTTCTTTCAGAATAGATTAATCATTCGGAATATTTTAGGAAAAATTAAAAATATAAATTTTCATGGTCTATCAATTGATACAAGGACTATAAAAAAAGATAATTTATTTTTGGCAATTAAAGGAAAAAAAAATGATGGGAGTATGTTCGTAAACAAAGCTCTAAAAAAACGAGCAGGATGCGTAGTTACTACCTCTAATATAAAAAATAAAAATAAAAAAATACTTAAGGTTCAAAACTCAACTTTATTTCTTAATAAATTTGCAGAATTTAAAAGAAAGTTTACATCAGCCAAAATAATAGCTGTAACAGGAAGTGCAGGAAAAACATCTGTGAAAAATTTAATCAAAGATCTTTTACAAAATTTTGGAAGCACATATTATTCACCCAAGTCTTTTAATAATTATCTTGGAGTACCTATCAGTTTGTCCAACTTAAGTTTAGATAATAAATTTGGTGTTATTGAAATTGGTATGAGCAAAGCAGGAGAAATTAGAAATCTTTCTAAACTTGCACGCCCAAATATAGGAGTAATTACTAATATTGGTGAAGCTCATTTAGAAAATTTTAATAATGTTTATGGCATTGCAAAAGCCAAGTCCGAAATAATAGAAAATGTGGAAAAAGGTGGTAGCATTATTTTAAATAGGGATGATAAATTTTATAAATTTTTATTCAATAAAGCAAAATCTTATAATTTAAAAGTAATTACCTTTGGTAAACATAAAAATTCTGATGTCCGTATTAAAAAATTTTATAAAAAAAATAATAATTGTAAAATATTAATTAAAATTGAAAATAAAAATATTAAATTACCAATAGGAGAATTGAATATAAATAATGTTCTTATAGCAATAGCCGTTTTAAAAGAGTTAGGAATAAATCTTAGTAAAATAAAAACAAAATTTAAAACTCTTGAGTTATCTGAAGGTAGAGGCAAAAAATACAATATAAAAAGATATAAAAAAAATTTTAAGTTAATCGACGAGAGTTACAATGCTAATCCACTGTCGGTAAAAAATGCTATAAAAAATCTTCATTCTATTAAAAAGGAGAAATTTAAGAAATATCTAATTCTTGGAGATATGCTCGAGTTAGGTTCCAAATCTAAAAAATATCACTTAGAATTATCTAAAGTTATTAACAACTCCGATATAGATAAAGTATTCATTAAGGGAAAAGAAACGATTTTCACATATAAACATCTTAATAAAGATAAAAGAGGAAATATTTTGCAAAATAATGATGACATTGATCTGAGTTTAAAAACATTAATATCAAATAAAGATTATCTGATGATAAAAGGATCAAACGCAACAGGTTTAAATGATTTTAGTAAAAAAATGATTAAGGGAATATAAATGTTATTTAATTTTTTAACTTCTTTAATTGATCAATACTCTTTTTTAAACGTTTTTAAATATCTTACCTTTAGGACCGGTCTTTCTGTTGTTACTTCATTGGCAGTAGTTTTTATAATTGGTGGGCCATTGATAAAATTATTTTCTGAAAAAATGATTACGGGACCTATTAGGCAAGATGGGCCAATTGATCATATAATCAAAAAAACCGGCACTCCAACTATGGGAGGTGTAATAATTATTATAGGAATCTTATCAAGCACTCTTTTATGGGCAGATTTAAAAAATATTTATGTTTGGATCTTAATATTTGTTTCATTATCTTTAGGGGCTTTAGGATTATTAGATGATATCTTAAAAATAAAGTTTAAGAATTCTAGAGGGCTTAAATCAAGCTACAAGTTTTTTGGTCAAGTTGTAATTGGAATTATAACTCTATCAATCTTAATAAAATATTCCGACCACCAATTTTTATACAATTTATATTTTCCTTTTTTTAAAAATTTAATATTACACTTGGGTTTATTTTTTATACCTTTTGGCTTGTTTGTAATTATAGGGGCATCAAATGCGGTAAATTTAACTGATGGCTTAGATGGACTCGCTACGGTTCCAGTTATGTTAGTAGCAATTTCGTTTACATTAATTTCTTATGTAGTCGGAAATACAATTTTTTCTGAATATTTGCAGATTCAATATATCCCAGATGTAGGTGAATTATCTATATTTTGTGGTTCGATAGTTGGATCTTGTTTAGGTTTCCTTTGGTATAACGCACCACCAGCTAAAATTTTTATGGGCGACACAGGATCATTATCATTAGGAGGCTCACTTGCTGCTATAGCAATTATTGTTAAACATGAGATTGTGTTAGCTATTATCGGTGGATTATTTGTTTTGGAAACAGTTTCAGTAATAATTCAAGTAGTTTCATTTAAGTTAACAGGAAAAAGAATTTTTAAAATGGCACCCATACACCATCATTTTGAGAAAAAGGGTTGGGCTGAGTCAACTATTGTCATTCGTTTTTGGATCATTGCTATTATTTTAGCGTTAGTCGGGCTAGCAACATTAAAATTAAGGTAAAATATGTTTCAAATGACAAGTCTCAGAGAACTTTCGTTTCTCGTTTATGGATTAGGTTCTTCCGGACGCTCTGTAGTTAATTTTTTTAAAAAAAATAAAGTTAATAATTTTAAAGTTTGGGATGATAATAAAAAAAATATATTTAAAAAAAAAAGAACTAAAAATTTAAAAAAGACTCTTAAAAATGTTGATTTTATCATTTTAGCTCCAGGTATAAGTTTAATTAAAAATAAAATACTGGATAAATTTAAAAAAAAAATAATAACGGATATAGACTTATTTTATTTGACTAAAAAAAGATCTAAAACTATTGTTGTTACTGGCACAAATGGTAAATCCACAACTTGTAAATTGTTAAATCATTTTCTTCAAAAAAATAAATTTAAATGTTCGTTAGGAGGAAATATTGGAACTCCAATTTTAAATCTTAAAGAGTCAAAAAATGATTTTGTTATTATAGAAGCATCTTCATTTCAGTTATCTCACTCAAAGTTTATCAGTCCTGACTACGCATTTTTTTTAAATTTATCAAATGATCATTTAGATTGGCATGGTAATAAAAATAATTATTTGAAATCAAAATTAAAAATCTTTCACCTTCAACATAGAAACAACTTTGCAATAATTAATAAAAAATTTAAAAATATTTTTAAAAAAAGAAATTTTAAAAGCAAGTTGATAATTTCTAACAATAAAGATTACGAGAAGATCAAATCAAAAATTAAAAATAGTTATTTGAATTCGAAAATTAACGATGAAAATATGAGTTTTATTTATACTTTCTCAAAGTTGCTAAAGATAAATAAAATATCTTTCATTAAATCAATGGAGTCATTTAAGGGTTTGCCTCATAGATTTGAAATCTTTTTAAAAAAAAAAAATATCTTATTTATCAATGACTCTAAAGCTACTTCATTTAAAGCTACTCAGTCTGCACTATTAAGTCAAAAAAATATTTATTGGATATTAGGAGGCCTTCCAAAAAAAGGTGATAAAATAAATATTTCAAAATTTAAAAAAAATATAAAAAAGTGTTATTTAATAGGAAAAAATGTTAATTTTTTTAAAAATCAAATCAAAAAAAACTTAGTATATTCTGTAACGAAAAATTTAAAAAACTCTATTATCCAAATATCAAAAGATATTAGGCAAAATAAAAATAAAAAAAAATCAATCTTATTAAGTCCTGCTGCTGCTTCCTTTGATCAATTCACAAACTTTGAAAAAAGAGGTGAAGAATTCAAGAAGTTGTGTAAACTTTATGTTAGAAAATTCATTTAAATTTTTACTAATAAACTATTGGAGAAATGTAGATAAAAAAATTTTTATTTGTTTTTTTATCTTATTTTTTTTAGGTTTATTTTTTTCATTTTCTTCTACATCTTCTCTTGCTGGTGAGAGACTTAATAAAGATTACTATTTTTTTTTCACAAAACATCTTATTTATACATTCCTTGCAATCTCAATTATGATAATTATATCAGCAATAAATACTAATTTACTCATAAAGTTAGTGACCCCTTTATTTGTTTTATCTTTTATTCTTTTAGTTTTAGTTCCAATAATTGGTGTGGAGGTTAAAGGAGCAAGAAGATGGATAAATTTTTACTTTTTTAAATTACAACCAATAGAAATTTTAAAACCCTTTTTTATTTTGATGACTGTAAAGATACTTACTTTCGAAAAACTTAAAAAGCCTCAAATTAAATATTTTTTAAGTTTTATGCTTTTGGGATCAGTAATAATTTTGTTAATTGATCAACCTGATTTAGGCCAGTCAATATTGTTAATATGTAGCTGGATTGCAACAGTTTTCATATCAGGTGTTAATCTATTTTATATATTTATTTTTTTTTCGATATTTTTAATATCAATAAGTTCCCTGCTGTTTTTATTGCCTGAAAAATTTGGTTACATTATCAACCGCTTAGTGACTTTTTTTGATCCTAGCCAGGGTGACAAATTTCAATCATCATCAGCACTAGACGCTATAAAGCTTGGTGGTTTAACTGGACAAGGAATGGGTGAGGGTATTTTAAAAGAGAGTGTACCAGAAGCACATACAGATTATGTAATCGCTGTAATATCAGAAGAATATGGTTCGATAGTCTCAATAATGATATTAATTCTCTTTCTATATATTTCTTTTAGAATTATTAAAAATTGCATAAACCAAGAAAATCAATTTTTAAAAATTTCTTTAAGTGGATTAGCAACTTTGTTAATATTTCAAACATTTATTCACGCTGGAGTAAATACTAATTTATTGCCAACCACTGGTATGACGTTACCATTTTTAAGTTATGGTGGATCATCTTTGATTGGAAGTGCAATTTTAGCTGGACTGGTTTTAAATTATACTAAGAATAAAACCCACTTATATGATTAAAAAAAAAATATTAATTGCCACTGGCGGGACTGGAGGTCATATTTTTCCAGCATATAGTTTAGCAAGCTATTTAATATCAAAAAATTTTAATGTTGAATTAACTACTGACAAAAGAGGATTAAGATATTTAAAAGATTATAGGAATCTCAAAATTTCAAAGCTCTCATCATCCCCTTTAACAAAAGGAAATTTCTATAAATTTTTATTTTCAATTATTATTATACTTATTTCAATTATCAGATCTTTTGTTTTTCTAATATTTAATAGACCTTCAGTTATTTTTGGTATGGGAGGATATTCATCTTTCCCAATATGTTTTGCAGCTTCAATTTTAAGGATAAAATTTATTATATATGAGAATAACTTAATTATTGGTAAGGCGAACAAATATTTATTACCTTATGCAAAAAAAATATTTGTTTCTTACAAAGAAGTTTCAGGTATTCCCGTTAAGCATAAAAATAAAATTTTAGAAATTGGGAACATTGTAAGAGAGGAAATAATTAATTCAAATATTAAAGATCGATCCATTAAATTTGATGGTTTAAGTATCTTAGTTTTAGGTGGGAGCCAAGCTGCTAAAGTCTTCGCAGAAGAATTACCACAAATTTTTGAAAAAATTAAAAAAGAAGAAATTTCAATAAAAATATATCAACAATGTTTAAAAAATCAAACTCAAAAATTATCTTACTTTTACGATAATGTTAAAATAGATCATGAGATTTTTAACTTTACGAACAAAATAATAGATTATTATTCTAAAGTAAATTTAGTGATTACACGTTCTGGTGCTTCAGTTTTAGGGGAATTAATTAATTTGAAAATTCCATTTATTTCAATACCTTTGCCATCATCTGCAGATAATCATCAACTTAAAAATGCAGAGTTTTATGCAAAAAAAGGGTATGGATATTTACTGCAAGAAAAAGATTTAAAAAACGATCTTTTTAATCTAATAAAATCTGCTTATACAGACAAAACATCATTAAATAAAATTTTATCAAATCAAAGACAATATTCTGACAAAGATATTTTTAAAAATTTAAACATTCAAATAGAAAAAATTATTAATGAAAAAAATTAATTTAGGTCAGAATGATATTATACACTTTATAGGCATCGGAGGAATAGGAATGAGTGGGCTTGCTTTAATAATGAGAGATATGGGTTTTAAAATTCAAGGAAGTGATCAAAATAAAAATAAAAATACTTTAAGTTGTTCAAAATCTGGAATAAAAATATTTATTGGCCATCATTCAAGCAATATAAAAAAAGCAACTATTTTAGTAAAATCTTCTGCGATTAAGAATAATAATATTGAATTGAGTCATGCAAAAAAAAATAAAATTCCAATATATTCTAGGGCAGAGGTTTTAGCTGATGTAGTATCTTTAAAAAAAAACATTATCATTACTGGTTCGCATGGAAAAACCACAACAACCTCTTTAGTAGCAAAAATTCTATCTGATCAAAAATTAGATCCAACCATTATTAATGGCGGGGTGATTAATTCTTTTAAAAGCAACGCTAAATTTGGTAAAGGTGACTGGGCTATTTTGGAAGCAGATGAGTCTGATGGAAGTTTTTTAAAACTTCCAATAAATTATTCAATCGTAACAAATATTGATTATGAACATTTAGATTATTACAAAAGTTATAAAAATTTAGAGAACTCTTTTATTAATTTTATAAACAAAACTCCGCCAACTGGAAAATCTATAATTTGTTTAGATAATGGCAATATTAAAAAAATTTTAAATAAAATAAAGAACAAAAATATAATTACTTATGGTGAAAACAAAAAAGCTAATTATCAAATTAAAAATATAAGATACAAATTTGAAAGCACATTATTTGATATAAATTTTAAAAATAAAGAAAAAAAAATCAAAATCATTAAGAACATTTCTGTAAAACTTTTAGGAAAACATAACGTTTTAAATGCAGTAGCTGCTTTCATAGTCTGTTTGAGTCTTGGGGCAAATTTAAACTTAGTAAAAAAATCACTTAAAAATTTCTCTGGTGTACAAAGAAGAATGACAAAAGTTTTCTCCAAAAATAAAAATGATTTTTTTGATGATTATGCACATCATCCAACTGAAATTAGATCAATTTTAGAAGGTGTACAAAATGTTAATCCCAATAGGAAAATAATAAGCGTTTTCGAACCACACAGATACTCTAGAGTTATTTCACTAAAAGAAGAATTTTCAAAATGTTTTTCTAAATCTGATTTAGTAATTCTTTGTCCTCTTTATGCTGCAGGTGAAAAAAAGAACCTTAAATTTAATATGATAAAATTTGCAAGTCTGATTGCAAAAAAATCTAACACTCAAGTTATACTTATTAAAAACGAAACTGAGCTTGGAAAGTTTTTCCAAAAAAACTTGAAAAGCAATGAAATAATAATTGGAATGGGTGCAGGATCAATCTCAAAATGGATGACAGAGTTACAATATTCTTTATGACTTTAGATAATAATTTTATAAAAAAATTTGGAGATAATTTTCGTAAAAATATTAATTTATCTAACTATAGTTGGTTTAATCTAGGGGGAAATGCAGAGTATTTTTTTAAGGCCAAGGATAAGTCTCAATTACTAGAATTTTTAGAGGGAGCCAAAAAAAAAAATTTGAACACAACTATTTTAGGCGCTGGATCAAATACATTATTTAGAGATAAAGGAGTTAAAGGAGCAGTTATTAAATTAGGACAAACCTTTTCATATACTAAAATTATTGATGACAATATTCTTGATGCTGGTGCTGCAACGCTAGATCGTAAGGTCGCTAATTTTGCAAAAGACAATAGTTTAGGGGGTTTAGAGTTTTTATCTTGTATCCCTGGTTCAGTTGGAGGTGCTATAGTCATGAACAGCGGCTGTTATAAAAACGATATATCGAAAGTTTTACTATCAATTAGAGCAATCGATAAAAATACATTGACCGAGATAGAAATAAAAAAAGAGGATATTAAATTTTCATATAGGGGAACAAACTTACCAAATAATTTAATTATTATTTCTGCAAAATTTAAAGGATTAATTGGTGATAGACAAATGATTGAAAAAAAACAATCTGAATTAATTGAAAAGAAAAAAAATTCTCAGCCAAGTCAAATAAAAACTTGTGGTAGTACTTTTAAAAATTTAAGTGAGGATAAAAAAGCATGGATGCTAATTAAAGAAGCTGGTTGCGATCAATTAACTGAAGGCGATGCTATGATATCTCAGAAGCATTGTAATTTCTTTGTGAATAATGGTAATGCGAAATCCTCAGATATTGAAAATTTAATAAAAAAAGTAAAGAAAAAAGTTTACGAGAAAACCGGAGTAAATCTTGAGTTAGAGATTAAAATTGTTGGTGAGTAAAAATAAATTTAAAAATGTTTTGGTAGTTTTAGGTGGCACATCAGGTGAACGGGCTGTTAGTTTGGATAGTGGTAAAGCTTGCATTAAAGCTTTAAAAAAAATCGGTTACATCGTCTCAACTTTTGATCCTAAAACAAAAAATTTTAATTTGATAAATAAAAAAAAAGTAGATGTAATTTTTAATGCATTACATGGTCGAGATGGTGAAGATGGCGTTGCACAAAGTTATTTTGAGTATTTAAAAATTCCTTATACCCATTCTGGAGTTATAAGTTCTTTTAATTCTATGAATAAAATTTATTCAAAAGAATTATTTATTAAAAATAATATAAAAACACCGAAATATGTTTCCTTAAAAAAAGTTCACTTTAAAAACAAGTCAATACTAAAAATTTTAACAAAAAAAAAAATAAAGTTTCCGGTAGTTTCAAAACCAATTAATGAAGGCTCAAGTTTGGGTGTGAATATATGTAAAAATAAAGATAAACTTTTCAGATCGATTAATTCTTTGTTCAAAAAATATGATGAAATAATTATTGAGGAATATAAAGGAGGGCAAGAAATTCAAGTAGCAGTAATTAACGGAAGACCAATTGGAGCAATTGAGCTTATTCCAAAAAGATTTTTTTATGACTATAAAGCTAAGTACACAAAAAAAGCTAAAACCAAACATGTAATGCCCGCTAGACTTTCCAAAAAAAAATATAAGGAAGTTCTAAATATAGCAAAGAAAACTCATCAAGTCTTAGGTTGCAGAGGAGTTACAAGATCAGATTTTAAATTTGAAAATAATAAATTTTATTTATTAGAAATAAATACGCAGCCTGGAATGACGAACCTCTCTCTTGTTCCAGAAATAGCTCAATACATTGGAATAACTTTTGAGAACTTAGTTGAAAAAATCTTACTAGACGCAAGTGTCAATAAATGAAGAAACAAATAATAATTGCTTTAGTATTATTTATATTACTAACAACTATTAATTTTCAACAAGAAACATCATTTTCAAAATTTAATATTAAAAAAATAGATTTAGAAAATAATTATCTAGTTGAAGATAAAGATATAAAAAGATTACTGGCTCCTATTTATAACCAAAATTTATTATTTTTAAGTTTACATGAAATTGAAACAGGTCTTTTAAAAAACAGTTTTGTTGAGAGCTTTAATATTAAAAAAAAATATCCTAATACTCTTAAAATAAAAATTTATGAAAAAAAACCTATAGCAATTTTATTGAATAAAGAAACTAAGTTTTATTTAAGTGAAAAAATTGATTTAATAGAATTTAAAGATATTCCAAATTTTAAAAATTTACCATATGTGATTGGGGATCAAAAAAATTTTAAGATTTTTTATAACGATTTAAAAAAAATAAATTTTCCTTTTAATCAAATTAAAAAATATACTCTTTTTAAGTCAAATAGATGGGATATAGAAACTACAAATAAAATTACAATTAAGTTACCTACAAAAAATTATACGGAAAAACTTGAGAATTATTTAATTATTAAAGATAAAAATGATTTTAAAAAATATAAAGTTTTTGACTATAGAATAGAAAATCAACTTATATTAAAATGAGTCATGAAAGACATTAAACTTTCACTTTACATAGAAATAAATACATCAAATATTATTTTTTATGTTGGCGAATGCGATGAATATACTAATTTTAAAATAATTTTTAAGAATGAAATTCCAATAGTGGGAATCGAAAATAGTAGAATTTCTGATTTTGATAAAGTTTTAAATTTAATTAAAGAAAATATTTTCTCGATAGAACAAAAAATCAATCATACATTTAAAGAAGTTTTTTTAATTTTAGAAAATTTTAATCCAAATTTTATTAATATTTCAGGGTATAAAAAATTAAATGGTTCTCAAATTTTAAGAGAAAATATAACTTATATTTTGAATACATTAAAATCTTATGTCCATGAAATTGAAAACAAAAAAGATATTTTACACATTTTTAATTCAAATTTTTACTTAGATAGTAAAAAAATTGAAAATTTGCCAATCGGATTATTTGGCGATTTTTATTCACACGAGTTATCATTTAATCTTATTAATAGTAATGATTATAAGAATTTAAATAATATTTTTGAAAAGTGTAACTTGAAAATAAGAAAAATTTTGCTCAAAAGTTTTGTGCAAGGATCTTTTTTAAGTGAAAATAAAGAAAGAGCAGATACCTTTTTTTATATTAAGATGAATGAAAGTAACTCAAAAATATTTTTCTTCGAAAACAATTCTTTAAAATTTGAGCAACATTTTGATTTTGGAGAGAACATCATATTAAAAGATATATCTAAAATTATTTCATTTAACATAGAAAAAGTAAAAAAAATTATAAATAAAATTGATTTAACTAATGAAAATATTAATGATGAATTTTTAGAGGAAGATTTTTTTCATGATGAAAATTATAGAAAAATTAAAAAAAAATTAATTTACGATATATCGATGGCAAGAATTAAAGAGATTTCAGAATTAATTATATTCAAGAATATAAATTTTTTACATTATAACAAAACCCCGAAAAAGATATATTTAGAGTTAAGTAGTGAAAAAAAGTTTAAAAGTTTAAATGAAATTTATAAATTTGCTTTTTCATTTAATGATTTTCATGAATTCGAGTTAGTAAACAGCATTTCCAATGAAGAAATCTTAAGCACTGCTTTTAAACTTGTTCATTTTGGTTGGAAAAAAGAGGCTATTCCCGTAACACAATCAAAAAAATCCATATTAGCAAGGTTTTTTGATGCAGTCTTTGGCTGAATTGTTGTTTTTTTTAGAAACATTAGTTGTTTTAAACATTAATCATCACTCAAGTATAACAATTCTCAATGTACGATTTATACCAAAAAACAATTGCTAAAAAAGTTAACTTTGAGGGTATTGGTTTACACTCAGGACAAAAGTCTGCAATTAATATCCTTCCCGCTGAGGGAAATCACGGTATTGTTTTTAAAAGAAAAGATTTAGATAGTAATAATATTGTTAAGGCAAATTATGCAAATGTTTCTTCAGCTAAATTATGCACAACTTTAGAAAATGATCATGGCGTTAAAGTTTCTACTGTAGAACATTTATTAGCTGCATTCTATATTGTAGGAATAGACAATGTTTTAGTTGAGATTGATGGCGAGGAAGTGCCAATAATGGATGGTTCGTCTAAAGATTTTATAAGTGTTCTTGAAAAAGTTGAACTTAAAGAGCAAAGTGAAAAAAGAAAGTACTTAAAAATTTTGAATAAAATTGAACTTTTTGATGGCGAAAGATCAATTTCGATTGAACCCAACAAATCATCCTTAGAAGTAAACTTTCAATTAAATTATGAAAATAGAATTATAGGTAAGCAAAAAAATATAGTGGATTTTCAAAAAGACGATTTAGATGATATATCAAGTTCCAGAACATTTTGTTTATTTGAAGACATTGAGAAAATTAAAAAATTAGGACTTGCAAAAGGTGGCTCTTTAGAAAATGCTTTAGTTGTGGATGATAAAAAAGTTTTGAATGAGGGTGGAACAAGAAATGAAAAAGAATTCGTAAACCATAAAATTTTAGATTTAGCTGGCGACTTTTTGCTTTCTGGACACAGAATTATCGGAAAAGTCGTTTGTCATCAAGGAGGACATGAATTAACGAATCTTCTTTTAAGAAAAATTTTTAAAACAAAAGATTCTTTTAAAGTTATTGAACAAAAAGATTTTAATTTAGCAAATAAATATCACTCCAAAGAGCTAGAAAAAATAGCCGTTAACGCTTAAATTTAATTTTTAAATATTATTTTTATCAATATCTGTTATTAATTTAATTATGATATTGAGGATACTTTTTATTTTTCTTTTGGCTGTTAATTTGTATTCTTGCTCCAAAAAAGAGGAAATAGTTTATGAACCCCAAAAGCAAGTAAACCCTTATTCTTTATATAAAGAAGGAATGGATGCTTTTGAAATAAATGATTTTTTTTATGCGAGTAAAAAATTTTCTGAGGCTGAAATAAAATTTTCTAACATGGATTTAGCTGCTAAATCGGCAATTATGTCTGCTTATTCTTTGTATGGAATAAATTTTTATGACGAAGCTCTAGATAATTTAGAAAGATATCTTAAAATTTATCCTGCTGACAAAAATATAGTTTATGCTCATTTTTTAATTGCTGTGATTTATTTTGAACAAATAAGTGATGAAAAAAAAGATATTGATCCAGTTCTAAAAGCTTACGATAAAATTAATTTTTTTTTAAATAAGTATCCAAAAACGGATTATGCAAATGACCTTAAATTTAAAAAAGATTTAATTGAAAATCAACTAGCTGCAAAAGAAATGTATATTGCAAAATATTATATTTCCGTAAAAAAATGGGTTCCTGCAATTAAGAGACTAAAAATAATTGTAAAAGATTACAATAAAACAATTTTTATTGAAGAGTCGTTACATCGGCTAGTTGAAATTCATTACCATTTAGGACTTGAAAATGAAGCAAAAAAGTATGCGAGCATTCTTGGTTATAACTACAATTCGGGTGAGTGGTTTAAACAAACGTACAAGATTTTAAATAAAAATTATGAGATAATGGAAAAAGCTAGCGCAAAAGATAAAAAAGAAGACAGTGATAAAAGTTTTATAAAAAAAATAATTAAGATGATTAAATAAATTTCATGAGTAGTAAAAATGAAATTATAACCAAATTTAAAAAATTAATTTCTACATTAAAAAAACATAATAAATCCTATTATGTAGATGATGCACCTAAAATAACCGATGCAGAATATGATTTACTAAAAAAAAAGATATTTAAATTAGAGCAAGAAAATCAGTTTCTTAAGAAAATAGGGACAGCAGAGAATATAATTGGTGCAACGCCATCGAATAAATTTAAAAAAGTTAAACATTTGATGCCAATGTTATCTTTATCTAATGCTTTTGAATTAAAAGATATGCATGATTTTTTAAAAAAAATTAAAAACTTTTTAAAATCTCATAGTGATAATATCCAATTATTTTCTGAACCAAAAATTGATGGAATTTCTGCAACTTTAGTTTATGAAAAAGGTATTTTAACAAAAGGTCTTTCTCGAGGAGACGGACTAATTGGTGAAGATATTCTAGAAAACTTAAAAACAATTGCAAGCATTCCCAAAAAAATTATCTTTAAAGACGTGCCAGATTTGTTAGAGATACGTTGTGAAATCTTTATAAGCAAAAAAGATTTTGCAAAAATAAAAAAAAGTTTTGCTAATCCTAGAAACGCAGCAGGGGGATCGCTAAGACAAAAAAATCCTGAAGAAACGGCAAAAATACCATTAAAATATTTTGCATACGGTTTTGGTGAAGTAAAACCAATGATTTTTAAAAAACAATCAGAATTTTTAAAAAAGATTAGTGATTGGAAATTTGAAACAAATCCATTATCAAAAATTATAAAAAATAAAGAAGAAATTGAGAAACAGTATAAAAAAAT
>MDTB01227904.1_pt1 | contig 20323 bp, 17 predicted proteins | sample 811161 | NCBI WGS metagenome assembly MDTB01 (sample SAMN05326650, study PRJNA326480) | marine metagenome | isolation source: seawater | place: Mediterranean Sea | collected 2009 | reverse complement strand
TATAAAAGAATACTTTAAATGTTTGCGGAGTTTTATAGTTTGAACACTGCCCAACGCAGTTAGGATAAAAAGGAAACTAATTACTTCGATTAACGGAGTTAGTTTTTCATTATTGAAAAAGTTAGCAATAACGCAGGCAGAGAAAAAGGTTATAGATGATAGGCAACTAGCCACTAGAATATTGAAGTAAAAAACAGAAGAATAATGAGCTTGTGTAACATTTTGCTTTTGTATGAGTGCGCCGCCTAGCCCAATATCAGTAAAAACCTGTGCCATACCTACTACAACCATGATCATTGCAACAAGGCCAAAATCGCTTGGCTCTAGAAGTCGCGCCAATATGACGGTAACAATAAATCCCACACCTTGACTCGAGATTTTTCCCAGAAAGTCCCACATTAAAGCAGAAAGTCCTTGTTTTCTTAATTTGCTCACTTATTTTCCGCTATTTTAGGATAGGTATGTTTTATATCAACATGGCGTTCAGATATATGTGCTTTAACGCAACAACATTATTGGATATTGTTCGTTATCGGCACGAACATAAACTCCTTGCTACAAGTTGATTCGTTACTTAAGTGAAATTTAGAAAGTCCGCTAACCCAGCTTCTTTACACTCTGTATTTACTGCATCAATGATAGACTTTGGTATATTGTTCAAATAATCATTATCAATTGTTTGCTTTTTTTTGAATACCGAGTAGGTATCTGTTACTTCTCTTTGTATGGATTGATAAATAAATTCTTTTGTCTGCATCGTGAAATCAAGCTCTATAAATTCGAAAGTTTCTCTAATGACAGGTTCTGTATTCGAAAGTAAATCTGTGTAGAAAACTAGTTTGAATTTACTGGGGAACTTGTTTTCTAATTTTTTAAACAAGAGTGCCGTCTCTTTCCAGCGTTCAAATCCGAAGTATTCTTCGGCTTTGTTCATGTTCTTCAAATTCGCATGTTTCCACTCGCTATCAAATTTCCACCCGAGGTCTGTTCTAAATTCCCGTGGCGCATTTTTCCAGCTACTCAGCACTGATAGTGGGTTTCGTATCAGTCCAATCACCCGTTGTGCTGGGTTTTGTTCTAATAAATTTTCTAAAATATAGTGATATCTAACTTCTTTATAAGCAATGTGAGAAATAGTGCTTTTTTGAAAAGAAGGCTTTATACCTGAGCGCCTGTCGTCTTGCTGCGTAACAAATTTATCATCTGTTTCTTTTATATTGTTGTAAAAGTTCTGTATTTCGACCATGGAACTATTGGCGTTGAGCGCGCCTTTGAACTGGTATGAAAAGAGGGGTTGAAACGCATATGATACCGAAGGTGAGCTGTTTAGTATTTCGCCAAACCATGAGGAGCCAGACCGCGGAACTGAATGAATAGCAATATGTTTCATAAACATTTACCTACGAAATAATATATTTTTCCATTAACGCCTTTACAGCGCTTTTATCGTTCCACATCAATATGTCGATTATTGACAAATGGCTAACAAAGTCATTTTTACCTTGGTAGTAACTGAAATTTGCCATTTCCAAAAATGATAGCTCAATCCCTTTTTCAGCAAATTCATCTTTCGAATATTGTGATTGGCCATTCTTCATATTGCAGTACTTATCTGTTTTTAGTATTTTACATATAGAGTAAAGCTTATCTTTAGCCGAGGCGTCCCTATCATAATGCAAGTCACTCGAAAAGCTAGAGTTAAACTCCAGCCCGAGATATTTAAAAACTGATCCAACTGAGTCGCTACATAACTTTGGTACGTGTGTTTCACTGCTGTTTAAAATTTCACAAACAATAGGGATTACAGCTTCAAAATAAGGCGCTCGTCGATAGCTTTGTTCAATTGTCTTAACTACTTTTTTGCGATTATTAGAAAAATGCAACTCATTTATTTTTCGATTGCTAGAAGATTTTTCAACCGGAATGGTGAATAACTGTCTTTGTCCATTAACTAAGATGTTATTTCGGTTTATGTATCCACCTTTAATAAAGTTAACATCATCGTAGAAAATAAACTTATTTGCATGATATGCAAGTTGATAGTACCCCAAATATGGGAAAAGATATGGTTGCATAACTGCAAGCATCATAATGATAACCGCTTTACAAAGGATAAAAGATTGCTCAAGCCAGTTTCTAACACTTATAAAGCTCCAGATTGCTTGATGTTCTCAATAACAGTGGTCACGTCTTTTTTTGTCATATCAATATGTAAAGGTAGGCAAAGAATACCGTCAACAACTTCGTCAGAATTTGGCGTGCCATAACTGACACAGTCGGTAAAAACAGAGTTCAAGGCGGGTGAGAAATAGGCTCTACTTTGAATGTTATTATCCGCTAGTTTGTTTATTAGTTGTTTTGCTTTCTCGCTACTTCTCATTTTAATAGGCATATACGCACCATTTAGAGTGGCTTTGCTATGCCACTCAGGCAACTCAACAATGTCTTTTAATGCAGAATGATAAAGCTCGAAAAGTGCAGCTCTATGTTCTAAAACGTCATCCATACGCTCTAAATTAACCAAACCAACTGCAGCCTGATACTCGTTTAATTTTCCATTGAGCCCAGTTTCAACTATACCGTTACATGGGTCAATACCAAAATTAATCATATGTTTGGCTTTGTCATAATGCGACTTTTCCCGAAAGACTACTGCACCTCCTTCTACCGTGTTAAAGACCTTAGTAGCATGGAAGCTTAATGCACTAGCATCGCCATAATTTAGCACTGACTTATCACCAACTTTTACGCCAAACGTGTGCGCTGCATCGTAAATAACTCTGACGTTATTTTTGTTACTCAAAGACTCGAATTGATCAACATCGCAAGGGTTGCCATAGACATGAGTTGCAAGAATTGCATTTAGCGTTGAATCTTGTTTGATTGCAGCGCTTGCCGCGTCAGGGCACAAGTTGTAGCTTTTTCGCTCTATATCAGCAAACGAGAGCGTATCTTTTTGCCAACGAAATGCACTAGCAGTTGCAACAAAGCTGAAAGGCGTTGTTATTATATTGTCTACACCTAGGGCACGACCGGCTAGTTGCAGTGCAATAGTGCCATTTGCGACTAAAAGTAGATTCTGTACACCCAAATATTCTTCTAGTTTTTCCGTCAGTTCGTCGTGTAAAGGGCCGAAATTAGTAAACCAACCCCGTTGATTTATTTTTTCGAGATACCGATGTAGTTTCTTTAAATCTGGCTTTAAAGGGCTGTTAAGTGCAATCATTTGATTTACTAAACTCAATGACTTTTCGTCATTTTTAAAGAATTAAGGTTTTTTATATTCTGCCTACTTTATTAGCATTATTCCATCTGTTTTTCTCGCTGAAAGATGTTTATAAACTTTTTCTGTAAGTGACGAGAATGGGGGCTTTTGCTTTATGCTCCCGGCCATTAATTCCATCAAAAACTACACTTTTAACAAATTTTCATGATTAATGCTGGGAGCTGAAGCCTAGTAGCGCTCATTAATGCCAGTAAACACGTGCAATTTAGCTGCCAGATTATTCAGTATATACAATCACAAGATTTCCAAGTTTTTATAGATAAATAGAATATAATTTGTGTCTTGTAGCTGCAGCCTTTATATGTAAACTACTACCGTATATAAGCACTAGAGATACCTCATCATGAAGGGGCGACTAAGACTAGATATTCAAGGACTTCGAGCGATTGCTGTTCTGAGCGTTGTAATCTTCCATATACAACCAAAAGCATTACCAGGTGGATATTTAGGTGTAGACATTTTCTTCGTTATATCGGGTTACCTGATTATTGGTCAGCTATGGCGAGCGCTTAGCAGGAATTCTTTCTCTTTCACAGCATTCTACAGCAGTCGCTTTAAGCGTTTACTTCCTGCTTATATAGCTGTTGCTGCAGTAACTTCTATACTTTCATATATATACCTATTGCCTGGCGAGTACGCTAACTATTCATACAGCCTTGTTGCATCTTTACTCTATTCTTCAAATTTTTGGTTTTATTCGCAATCTGGGTATTTTAGTTCGGCACTCGAATTTGCTCCACTGTTACATACTTGGTCACTTTCTGTAGAAGAGCAGTTTTACATAGTGTTTCCTATTTTTTTAATGCTGCTTACCAAAATGAATCTGCGAATTGCAGCAATTGTTGCATCATTAATACTGTTAGGCGTAGCTTCATTTTTGCTAAGCGAATGGCTTCTTTATAAAGATAGCGCACTGAGTTTTTTCGCGTCACCAACACGCTTTTGGCAATTTATATCCGGAGGCCTGTTAGTAATAACGGGCGTTAAGTGTTACTCAACATGGAAAGCAAATTTAATAGTGAGTTTGTCGCTGGCTTGTATGGCAATATGCTTTGTAAGCTATAACAAATATACGCTCTTCCCCGGAATTAATGCGCTGCCTATTACGCTGGCAACCGTAGGAATAATTTATGCGCACGTAAAAGGCGGATTTCTCCATGCTGTGTTAGCCAATAGAGTTTGCCAATTTATTGGTAATATTTCTTATTCGCTGTATTTGTGGCACTGGCCTGTCATTGTTTTTTTCAAACTTCAATTTTTAGACCATTATACGTATACGGATATGGCGGTAGTGTTCACAGTATCACTGGTACTAGCCATTGGTACTTATTATTTTATAGAAGTGCCATTTCGAAAGGTAAACATTTCAAATTATCAAAAACGTTATTTAGCGGGCTCTGCCTTGATATCCGCGATACTCGCTATCTTTATACTTTTATCAATACCAATTCAAAATGCGCCTTTCCCGAAAAAAACCATGTATTTGGAACATGTTTCAAATACACCAATGAATAACGCAAGAGAAGGGGTTTGTTTTCTATCTAGTGCATTTAATGATGTAACCTTTTTTGACAAACAGCAGTGTTTAACCACTAGAGACAATGCTTATAACATATTACTTATTGGTGATAGCCATGCAGGCCATTGGTATTCTGCGCTTGCATCTCAATTGCCTGCTAATTATACGATTTCACAAATAACTGCAAGTGGCTGCAAAACGGTTTTGCCATTGAAAGGTGCGGAGCGCTGCACAAAGCTTTTGCAGTGGGCAATAAATGACGTAATCCCCACAAGGCGGTTCGATGAAATTATAATGGCTAGTAGATGGCAACTAAACGATTTAACAAACGTCAGGCCTTTTATTGACCACATAAAACCTTACACTGATCTAGTTACAGTTATAGGGCCGGTAGTTGAATATAGATACTCCTTGCCTTGGCTCATGGCAAAATTTCCTGAAGAGGACATTAAATATTTTTCAAATTTTAACAGGCAAGCCGAAGTTAACAGCGCGCTTCAAATATTAGTTGGCTCGAAAGGCGAGAGGTTTTATCCAGTTCTATATAAAATGTGTATTGCTAGAGATACATGCCTTCATTACGTTGACGATACACCCATTCAGTTTGACTATGGCCACTTAACACAACAGGGCGCTGAATATCTGCTAACAGATATATGGCTGAAATGAAAAGCTAATGACAGTTTTTCTTAATTGGGCCATTTTCCTACAAATAAATTATCCGTGCTTTACTGCGTTGTATATCGCTATATTTGGTTCGCACAGCGCCTTAATCTCTCTCAAGATATCTTCAGATAAAACCTTTTTGTCTGCTCGCACTGGGCTAGCGTTTTCACTCTTAAGGGCCAGTGGTACACCGAAACAGCGCTGAAATTGGTGCTCAAATTCGTTCATTTCGTCAACAAAGCCGATTACGCTGAAACGTTTAAAAAGTGAAGCCGCTTTGTTAATCGCTTCTTCAGACATATTTATTTCATTGTGCGACATACCAAGAATCTGAGTTGCATAATCACATCCGTCTTTTTTTGCTCGCTCGGTCTTTAGGTAGTCTTCTATATCGTCATCAATTTTCCATGCATGCGCATTATCAGTATTGTATTTATTGAAGAAAAAGTTGGAAACCCATTTTTCCAGAGGATCGCGCATGAGGGTTATAAAATGCCATTCATTACCATACTTGTTTAAAACATCCTCATTGATGCTAAAGTGACCGCTGACGAACTTTGCACGTGAATTCAGTGCATAATGTAACAATGTAAAACGCTGTTCTACTAAATCTCCACCTTTTATTTCGGTGGCCCGTTTCGATGCGCCTGCATCTAGCACAAAGCGAGCACTTTGATTTAGGTAGTTCTTTATACCATAGCTAGCTACGATTGCCTTTTGCAGCGCAGTACCACCACATTTGGGTATATGCACGTAACAAATTTTTTTATTCAACGGCTCGTCTATCAACAAGCGTTTTGCATATTTAATATCTGACAGTATATTCATAAGCGTTTTAAAATAATGCGGTTTAGCGTCCCAAAAGTCTTTTTCCTAAAGCGCGAGGAATGCACAAAAGTAAAAATGCTTGTAGCTTTAAAGAAAGATCTGCTTGTTTCGAAAATAGAACCTTTCGCGCATATCTTTTCTTTTCGTCGTGGTACGGCGTTTTCCAATAACAACCAGCAACTTGCAAGTATTGAAATGCTAGCTCTTTTGGTCGCAGATTTGCTTCTGTGCTGTACTTTTCAATGATTTTTAACCTGGCAATTGCTGCGTTGAGTGGATTTGTTGAAATCCCAGGCATCTCGTAATATCTAACTATTGGATATGCCAGCCTTAAAAAACCGCCAACTCTCGACAACCGAATGAAAAGTTCTAAATCGATAAACCTTGGCAGCTCAGTATCGAATTTTCCAGCCTTGTTCAATGCACTTCGCTTAATCAAGCATGTCTGGATACCAATACCAAATACATTAAACTCTTTAGTCTCAGGATTAAAGAGCTCATTGCCTATAACATCTGGAGATTGTCTTATTTCTTCAATACCAGCATTATTAACTCTAAGTAAATCGCCATAAACCATGCATACACTATCTGCACATTCGGCAAATGAGCTAATTTGTAGCGCTAGTTTGTTTTCAAGCCATTCATCATCGCTGTCTTGAAACGCTACATAATCACCAGTTCCTACACTTATTCCAAAGTTGCGTGCTGCAGACGCACCTTGGTTTTTTCTTTTATAATATTTAACCCTAGTATCTTTAAGGTACTGTGCCACGACTATTTCAGTATTGTCAGTAGAACCATCGTCTACAATTAGCAATTCAAAATCGGGGTACGTTTGGTTCAGTACGCTCTCTATAGCGCGGCCTATTGTAGCGGCCCTATTGTAAGTGGGAAGAACAATCGACACATTTGTCATTGCGCGTGCCTCGGAGCTTTTCTAAATGCGTCTATAAAGCCTTTAAAAAAAGCCTTACATAATGAGGGTTTTCGGCGTATTAAGGCAAAGATAACAAAAGCACCGGGCAATTTGATCACTATAGTAAATAGTAAGTAGTAAATGTAAGCCAAGCGCGGAGCCCATCGCTTTAAAAACCATAGTCGGTTCCTAGAAAAATAATAAACGTAATTTTTACTTTGGAAACCAGTGGTGCTTGAAACTGCATGATATAAAGAGGTATTTGGTAAAAATACAATCCGCCATCCTTTAGCTTTTATCCTTTCACAGTAGTCAGCGTCTTCAAAATACAGGAAGTAGCGCTCGTCCATTAACCCAGCAGTCTCAAAAACAGCTTTTTTTATCATCATTGCACAGCCGGATACGAAAGGCACTTCTACCGCGCTTTTTTGTTCAATCAACCTAGATGAATACACGTGTTTGGGACCACCAGTCCACCAATTACAACTTGAACCTGCCATCCATATTCTATCTTTAGGTTCGCTACAATAAATGGTAGGGGAAGCCATGCCAATTTCTTCGCTTTCGCTCAGTGTTTTAATTAGCGGCGTTATTACATCTTCTGTAACGAAAGTGTCAGGATTAATGAGTAAAATATACTCTGCATTTTGGGCTAATGCGTGCTGTATACCTAAATTACACCCTGCAGCAAACCCACCATTGCTCACTGGTCGCTTAGTAACAACATCTTTATGAATAGTAGTAAGTTCACTCGTATCGGGTTGCTCACTATTGTCAATTACTACATAGTTGAGATTGATTGACGCGAATTTTTTGAACGAGTCGATACATTTAATGACTAAATGCTGGCTATGATAATTAACAATAACAACCCAAATTGTAGTCGCCATACTAACGCTCGATTGTTTGTTGTATGAGCTCACTTGCGCTTCTTCCTATCGATTCCCATCCATAACGTCGTTCTACGAGCGCTCTTGCATTAACACTAAGTTTTTGTCGTTCTTCTTCGTTGTCTAATAACGCTAACACCTCAGCAGCAAATGTGTTGGGGTCGTCTACTAGTCTGACTTCGTCACTTGATGCTTGTATTCCTTCACAGCCTATTGTTGTAGAAACAACAGGAGTTCCAAGTGCCATCGACTCTAGAATTTTTAGGCGAGAACCTGAACCAATTCGAATGGGTACGATAGACAATGTTGAGTCTTGGACAACCTCATAGATGTCGTCGACGTACCCAAGGTAGTGTATTGCGCTATCAGCATTTACCTTTTGGATAATTTCAGAAGGAAGGCCTTTTCCAACAATTTTCAAGGTAACTGGTTTCACCGACTCTCTTATAATCGGCCAAATCCCATCTATAAACCAGCTTATTGCGTCTCTGTTTGGTAAATGTCGCATCCACCCAACAAAAACGATCGTTCTATTACCGCTACGTAACTGGTATTTAAGTTTTTTTGTATCTACACCATTGGGTATAACCGCTGTAAAACTCTCTGTATCGGGCGAGTTCATATAGTCAATATCCACCTCAGACATAGTGTAAATACTGTTAAACTTAGCCCAGTTACCGCGTTCGTATTGCTTCATCAACTTAGCTTCTCTTGCCCAGAAGAGTTTCGCTAACCCTCTAGCGATATGGGCCTTGCGCTCTTGTGATATATACGAAATATCATGCGCTACTAGCGCAGTGCGGCATTTATCACGTATTTCTTTGGTTAAATATTGTGCGGTTTGTATGTATTCAAACTGCACAAGCGAAAATGCTTCACGTTTTATCAGTTCATTTAATTTAGCCGCAAGTGCGGGTGACTTTTTAATAAGTACTTCTGCTGGTGTACCCAAAAGCCAGTGAAAAGAATATCTTAACAGCCGCTTTATTTGTGCTGTTTTAGATTGTGAAACAGGGACTAGTTCTATTCGAGACAAAAATTCTAGCTGACTCAAATAAGACCTTGAATCTACTCCAGTTTCGAATAATGACAACAGCGTAATATCGTAGTTTTTACTAAGCTCCTTCAATATATTGAATATACGAATTTTTCCACCGGCAACTAAAGGCAGTGGAAAGGTCGGAGATACGACCAAAATTTTGGGGTTATTGTTTTCCATGAATAGTATCCATACAGATGCGCTTCATCGCTTTTCCAATCGACGAGGGCGATATTACATTTCTCAATGCTGTATGCGCCGGAAGCGACAACGAAGCTAATTCAGCTTTCATTTGCAATATTTTGTCAGCTAGGTCCTCTGCGTTTCCAGCTTCACATAATTTTACTCCTGAACGTGCTTCATTGAATATTTCTCTTATTGCAGGAGAGTCCATAGTAACGAGAGGGGCACCAGCGCTCAAAATTTGGAAAACCTTGTTAGGGATGACACGAGAAGCCTTCTCTGTATCGCCAAAAATTCCTAAACAAATATCTGCATTATGAATTTGCGCCACTAGCTCTTCGTATTGCACCCATCTTATCCAATTAAGCTTGTTCAGAGGCTTTTTCTCTAATGCATTGGCAAATGAATCAGCCATTTGTCCTTCGCCAATTATTGTCCAGTTAATATCCTCATCCTTTAATAGGAGTGCTGCTTCATGAATTACTGATATGCCGTGCAATGGGATAAACTGGCCATAAAAGAGTACATCGAGTTGTTTTTTTTGACCGTCGCCTTTATGTTCTATACTCGGGAATTTTTCCAATTCAGCCCCCACGAAAACAGTTCGAACCTTTTCTCTAGGGAGGCTATACGTGGTAGCGAAATATTCACCATGAGCATGCGTGTCTAAGATAATGGTATCAGCTGCTCTACACGCGAGCCATTCCAGAGCATACAGCGCTTTCGCAGTCAAACTGTTTTTAGACACCAATTTACGGTCTTCAACGACCGTGTTGTAGAGGGATAGGAAGGCGTCCCATACTATTTTTTTACGTCTTAATTTAGCAAAAAACCATACGAGCAATATATCAAAATGACCAAGGTAGCTAATTACAACTACATCGTGTTTAGGGGCAAAAAGATAGCGCATAATTAGAATTGGATAGGCCATTAGAAAGCGTAGTATTTTTATCAATTTAGCCCTGTTACTTTTTACTTGACTCTTATCTTCTACATCGCCCCAAATATCCTTATGAATAATCACAGGGATAATGTCATTTTCCTTTAAACCTTGTAGTAGAATTCGTACGCGAGGCTTTCCTAAATCAAATGTTCCCCAAAACAACGGATTCATTATTCGTTGTCACTTTTCTTTTCATCAAGCATCTGCAGTTCCATTCTGCGCACTTTCTCTAGCGTTTGCTCAATAAGCTGGCGATTGAAGTTTATTAGGTCGGCAAGTATGGCTATAAGAAACGTGATAATACCTAATACCGTTAACACGCCACCAAGTATCAATGATTGAAGATGCCCGTTACCGTCACCCATCATGTAAAAAATGAGGAACCGTATAATGGGTATAAGGCCCACTAACGTTATTATTGCTCCAATAAGCACAAAAACGCGTAGTGGTTGATACATGGTGTACATGCGCACTATGGTGGTTAGCTGGCGTTCAATGAATTTAGGAATGCTTGTAAATAAACGAGATTCACGGGTTTTCGCGTTAGTTTCAACCGGGACGTGTGTTACCGCCATGTGCTTTTTTCCAGATTGAATAAGCGCTTCAATGGTATAACTAAAAGGACTTATAATGTTAAGCTGAAGCACTGCTTCTCGGCTGTATGCGCGAAAGCCGCTGACCGCATCGGGTACTTCAACGCCGGAAACCTTTTTTACCACGTAACTGCCTACTTTTTGAAGCAACTTTTTTAACGGGGAAAAGTGTTCAATGTCTTGGGTTTTTCTGTCACCAACTACAACGTCGGCTTTGCCTTCTAGAATAGGTACTACGAGTTTGGCTACGTCCCAGCCTGCATACTGGTTGTCACCGTCAGTATTGACAATAATGTCAGCACCACGCTTCAAGCATTCGTCTATGCCTTTTCTGAACGTGCGTGCAAGCCCTCTGTTATTTTTATTTCTAACAATGTGGTGCACGCCTAACGATTTGGCTACTTCAACGGTGTTGTCTTTTGAACCGTCGTCAATGATCATGTATTCAATGACGTCTATACCTTCGATGTGCGTAGGTAAGTCTTTTACGGTTTGTGGCAGTGTATGTTCTTCGTTATAGCAGGGAATTTGAATAATAAGTTTCATGTTTTTCACTTAGCTAAAAAGCGCTTTTAGTTGAAGCCAATAGCAAAATACCAACCAGCGAATACTGAAATTACAGGCTAAGGCTTTACGAGCGTAGACAGAGGCTTCTTTCAGTCTCTTTGTTGAAACAAGTTCGTCAGTGATGTGCTGAAAGGTATAGCCAAGGCGCTTTTGGCTATATTTTTTAAGTGCGCTTTTATTTAATAGTAATGTACACTTCTCAAATACTGTTACTTGATAAAGACGCTTTTCCAGCATGCTCACCATGGTTGTCATGTTGTTTTTTTTCTGCACATCGGGAATAAGATGTTGAGCAATATAGGCAGGATTAAAAAGTAACGTGTTCGCGTTGTCTAATGTGCGAAGATAAAAGTCGTGATCGCATTCCCATCGAATGTTTTCATCCATGCCTTTAATACTAAGATAAAGCTCACGTCGCACAATAGAGCAGTTTAAATGTGCGAAACCATGGCTTGTGGTCAACTCTTCAGCACTAACGACATAAGAGCCGTTGTTGTCTGATGTTTTATGTGACAAGTTCTGCACTAAATCATCCAACCAAATAGGGCCTGGCTTTTCGGTGCCATCAACATAGACAGCTTTTTGGTTTGTGTAGTAAGCATCTATTTGCACATGGCTGTCTGAAATACTTTTGAATGCTCTTTCCAGATGACTAGAATCTGTCCACATATCATCGTCATCAAGAAAGCAAAGATATCTACCTTTAGCTACTAACGCACCCGTATTCATTGAGTAGCTTTGGCCATGTCCATTCGGGCGTTTTATCTGGTATCTAAAGTGCACGTGTTCAGGTGCAGATGCTTCAAATGCTTTGTATTTTGTTAACCACTCTTCGTCTGAACCATCATTCACAACAATAACTTCAAAATTTGAGAAAGATTGGTTCAGCACAGACTCGTAAGCCTGTTTGAATAACTCTAGCCTATTGCGCGTAGGAATAATTACGCTAAAAAAAGGTGCGTTGGAGGGGTCAGATTGTGTCATGCGGCACCTGGGGATGATCCTTCACTTTGATAAACTCACCTTTAAATTCATTTTTAAACCAGTTAGCGTAGGCAAGTACTTTTTGGTTAAATTCTACCGCTTGTGCAGTGCTCTCTACATAAGGAGTTAGGCCACTTTTGACACTGGGAGAATGAAAAGACAATATAAAACAACGTTGGCCTAATTCATATTGATATTTCGTGACATTTTGCATATCAGTCAAAGAAAAACCTTCAGGCGAAAGTCGATGAAGTTTAGCCCTAACAATTTTGCGCATGACTTTACTCCAAAACGACGTTTTTGTGTAAGCAGCGGGGGAATGGTTAAAGTATTTACGTGCAAATGGAAAAGGGCTCACGATTGCGCTGGTGTGAGGCCAATAAAGTATTGTGTTGGTTGAAAATTCATCGTTATTATATCTGCTAAAATTAGGTCCATATTGGTGAGTGTAATCGACAAAAGGACTGATACTCACATCAATTTTATATCCCAGCTTTTTAAGAATTTTCGGTGTGTTTTTTCCAATGCCATATCTGCCGGCTAGATAGGTAACTGGAGATTGCTTGGCAGCCTTTGCTATTTCTTTGGTTAATGTACTTAGCTTGTTATATTCTTCGTCTTCAGGAAGGTTGCCGGGGTAAGAAAACTGTTCTGGCACTTTATCTGTAAAACTCGTAGATAGAGGCGGATTAACCCAAGGGTGCAAATGCGCGGCAAACTCAACATGGCGGATAAGTTCGTCGTCAGCATTAATTTTGTTAATACACTGTAAGCCCTGCTCGCTAGTTACAAAGGCGTAGTCCATTGCTAGCGTGCATTTTGCGCCTATTTCTTTGAGATTTTCAACTGCAGCAAGTAGTTCAGCTCCGTGACTTACTTCGGTGGCTGTTGGATTGAACCCACCGTTCCAATCAAACTCTTCTTCCGTGTGTATTACTATAGCTAGTTTCGGCGAGGCACTTTGGGATGGCACGCATCTTTTCCGTTAGTCTAATTTATTAAAATATCGTATCTATTCTTACTGAAAGAGTAAAGCTGGCTTTTAAACACCGAGGTGTAACGGCGGTGTTAGTTTATGATTCGCCGTTGCTCCAACTGCTCGAGTAAATTGTCTAGCCCCGCGTCGATATTTTTATAGCAGCTTATCAAACTTTCATCCGTACCGTCATAAGGGTCGATAATTTCTTCAAGCGGGCCTTTTGGCGGTGGGACGAAGTGAGCTAAATTCAGCGCTGAATAGTTTGAGTAATAGCTTTTAAGTAAAAGTTCATGTTTTAGGTCGAAATAGACAATCAGTTGTTCACGTTGCAGTATCATACTTTGCGTGAACTTCTTAGAACGATGTTCGCTCAGGTCAATATTCCACAGGCTTGCAGTTGTGATGCATCGCTTGGGAGCAGGGCGTCCAGCTTTGTTGTGAAAGCCGGCCCCTTCCACAGTTGTCTCTAGCCCCTTTTCTTTAAGCTTTTCTCTGAGTAGATCAGTCGCAAATGGAGAGCGCATTATGTTGCCATAGCAAAGAACAAGGATTTTTTTGACAGGCGTCGATGGTAAATTACTTAGCCCTTTATCCGTTAACGCTCGTTTTTTATCGAACCTTGTTAGCTTGGCAATTTTATCTTTAAACAGTAGCTTTAGCTCTTCATAAAACGGCGCTTTATCATTCCACTTGAACGAGTCGATAGTTTCATTGCCTGTTAACAAATAAAACATGCTCAATAGTCTTACAATGGTTTTTTTTAATGCAGTGAAAAGCCCTGACGTTGTGCGTAAACTATCGAAGCTAATTTTCATGTCGTAAAAATCAGCGGTCAAATTTCGCGCTCTCGCTCTGTGATTATAGGTCAGCTTATTTGGTCGTTGCTGGGTAAGTAAATAGTTCGCCATTAGGATAGGAAAATTTACTCCTGCAAAAATCGCAAGAGGTAAACTTCCCCAAAAACGAGCGTTTACTTCTATTAATATCCACGCGTTTTTTTGTTCGTTGTGTTTAAACTCAAACATTGCAACGCCCGTGTAATCCAAGTGGCTGCAAATTTTTTGGCAGGCATCTAGCATTCCTATATCAAGTGGCACTGCTTTACGGTAGGAGCTGCCCCCGCCTTTTTCGGGTTCAGAGACGCGTTTGTGCGCAAAGGCTGCCCTTACTTTGCCCTTTGATGCCAAAACTGATAGTCCCATACCGACACCAGAGAAGTATTGCTCGACAAGTGAGTGTGAGTGTAACGTACGGAACTTATTGATATCTTGTTCATTTTTGGCTATGACCACGCTGTTTCTTTTATCTAACTGGTCGCTTTCATATGACATTGCGGGTTTAAGAACTAAAGGTATTCCGTATTTTTCGATAAGCGCCTTATTATCTAAAGACGTTAAGTTGATTAATTCACCCTGTGCAACGGGAATATTTAAAGAGGCAGCTAATTTTCTCGTTTCTTTTTTGTCAAAGAGCGGTGCTAAGACGCTTCGTTCGGGAATTGCAAAAACCGTTTTACCGGTAAATCTTTCTTTTATATCAAGCAGTGGATATATAGAACGCTCATCACAAGGTACTACTAGGTCATAACTTCCAGTTTCTAAAATTTGCTCAACTTTTTGGCTCCATTGCTCTTGACTGAAAGCCTGATAGTTCAGATTAAAGACTTGCTTTACCCACTTTGAACGAATGCTAGGCGACAAATTGTCAAGGGTCACTACGTCAACATGCATTCCACCTTCGCCCAATGAGCGTATGACTGAAAGAAAACTTCGGGTGTCTTCGCCTAGTACAAGTACTTTTTTGGCTTGGAGTGATTTAGCCACAAGGTTTCCCCTTGACACAAATAAAAAGGCATAACAGGCTGAGCAGCGTTAGGCAGGTTGAATAGGGTTTGAACAGCATTAAAAAACCTTAAATAATCTTTCGAATAACAGCATGAGATACAGAACTTAGCAATATTTTGTCTTCCTTTGAAAAAAAGGAAATTTTCACCAGCAGCATCAGAAAAGTCAGATAAACAACACCTCCGATGATCACACTGATTATGAGTGAGAAAATAGTCGGCAAGGGTAAAGTGAGTGTAAAGGTAACTGACACTCCCATAATTCCTGCTGCAAGCCCACATGCAAAAAGTGCTCGGACAAGCCTTAATGTATTCAACCTCAGGCAAAAACTAAGCCATAGCAAACCTGATAGCAGCATGAAAATACCTATTGCTGCTCTAAACAGTGACAGACCATTAGCGGATAAAACCATTTGGTAACATATAACTAACGCAAAGAGGCTGAGAAGTAACGTCGCGGAATCATAGATAAAAACATCTTTTACTTTACCCCTTGAGATTAAAGCATCGCTTACTACGTTTCCTGCTGAAAAGCTTAATGTGAGTACAGCTAGATTTGCCAATATGGGAGTGTACTCTACCCATTTCTCTCCTAGCATAACGTAAGTTAACTCACCAGCTAAAGTGTGGAGTCCAACTGCACAAGGAACACCGATAAGCAACATAGAAACGTAAGTAGTATATACCCGCTCGTTCGACGCTTGTTGATTTGACATATATGAATAAAGAACTTGAAATACTGGTCCTATAAGCTCGCGAGCCGGTAGCATCGATATATCTTTCATAGTGCTGTACCCGCCAATACTGTTTATTGGAAAAAAGCTTGCGGCAAACCAAACATCGAACTTTGTTCTTGTGTGCCCTACGATGTTTTTAAGAAGCATCCATTTTCCGAACGTCAACGAGCTCAAAAGCTGAGAATATGTTAAGTGAGTGCGCGATTTCAGAACTATATAACTTAATAAGACCTGTACTACATTGTTTGCCAGCAGACCAATTATTAATGCCCAGTAACTTTCAGAAAAGTAGGCGATGGTAATCGCTAGGATACTTCCTATTAACTGGCCAATACCTGAAAATACGATAAATTTCTGAAAGGCTAATGTGCGTTTAAGGTGAAAAATATAGCCATTATTTAGTGCGTTTATAAATGGTAAGGCGCTAATAACTTGAAAAGCTAGAGTTAAATGTGCTTTATCAAAAAAGTTTGCTGCCAAAGACGCTGTAGAAAATAAGGTTAAGCTAATGAGTAGCTTTACGAGTAAATTAAAGCTCCAGCAACTATTAAGGTCTGAAAGTGTAGCGTTCTTTTTTTGAATGTAATATTGCTCTACACCAAAGTTAGAAAGAACGTCTGCTAATTGTACAACAATTGTCAGTATTGCAAACGCGCCAAACGCTTCTGGTGATAAGATCCTCGCGAGAATAAAGACAGATAAGAGCCCCATTAGGCGGTTAATCCAAGACACGGCTAATACCCAAGAGGAGCTTTTAATTAGTAAATTACTCTCTGTCACTGGGGGGATTTCCTGGCGACCTGACGTAGCTTTTTGCCGCATCTAGCCAATGTTTTAAAATAAACAGTGGTTGTTTTCTTTGAAAGCTAGTTATTATCAACGATACTTGGTGGTTGGAAAGAGAGGCTTTATACTGCGCTTCACCACCCATGAAATCGTACGTTGCACAGCCCATAGATGCATAATGACTAATGGCCATAGCATGTGCCAAAAGGCCAGGTTTTAATCGGTTATCTTTTTCATATTCGATTCCCGATAAGTAGAAATAAACATAGCCACGATGTATAAAGTTGTATAAAAAGCAGACTGGAGTATCGTCAACATTGAGAGAGAGTACATCGATACATCCCGAGCTGTAGTTTCTTTTTATTAGTTCATAATGAAAGTTCTCAAAGTAGGGGTTGTTAAATCCACTTTTCAAACCAGGCCACCTTTTTTTGTGAAGGCGAGCCGCATGTTTAAGCATAATCAAGGCTTCTTCATCGCTCTGTGCTTTAACAAGTTCGACTTCGCCTCGCTGCCTTAAGAGTTTCAATGTACGTCTGATTTGATGGCGGGTATTTCGAGAGGTTGAAGATAAGAAGCTATCTAAGTCACAGAATTCAGGCTTTAGTAAGCTCGCATAGCTTTTGGTTTCCCATATCACGCGAGGAAATAAAGAGGGAGGTGTTGGGGTTTCATAGATTTCTTGACGACTTACACCTAAAACGAATTCATCCATTTCAGGATATTTTTCAACTAAATGCTGCAATACAGAGGCTCGGACGGCCCATTCACGACCTTTAGGGCATAAAATGTCATTGTACTCTGGCCATATTTGGTCTTTCGCATCTTCGCCAGTGCGATTAAACCAAAGCTGTGCAGAAATGTGAAAAGGTCGATTGGCTTTATGAATATTAAAAAATGCTAACCCGATGACTTCCCTACCATCGTAAACAGTGACGAGGTTGGTCCTGTAATCTAGCATTTTTAACCAGCTTCCTATCCATTTCCAGCTTGTAAAAAAACTTTTACTAGATACTTTTTCTAACCTTGTCCACTGCTCTAGCAATTGAGGTAATTGCTCTTTATTTAATGGCGCAGATGTAACACTGAGAGATCTCATCAAATTTGCATTCTTGTGCATAAAAATATTCCTTAGGTGCACAGAATAGATGGATTCTTTGTAATAGGCAATGGGAGTTAGGTTTGGCACATATTGCATTATTAATAAAACGGAGATTTAGGCTAAATTCTTTAACAATTAATGCTATAACTATGGGAAAGCTACAACTTATTTAAAGGAAGTTTAAATGGATTTCGATTATTACAATGCTTTTTCACGTAACATTGGTTGGGTGACCACTGAAGAACAGGAAAAATTACGAAATACAAAGGTTGCAATAGGCGGCCTAGGTGGCGTCGGTGGTGACCATTCCATAGTTCTTGCAAGGTTAGGTATTGGAAGTTTTCATATATCGGATATGGATGACTACGATGTACCCAATTTTAATCGTCAGGCTGGCGCAAATATTAACACTGTAGGAAAGCCTAAATCACAAGTTATGGAGAGTACTTTACGTGCGATAAATCCAACTGCAACTGTCACTAACTTCGAAGAAGGTATAAGTGAAGACAATCTTGAAGAGTTTTTAGATGGTGTTGATTTATATGTAGATAGTTTAGATATTTTCTGTGTTGATATTAGGCGAAAAGTGTTTCAGCGTTGCTACGAAAAAGGTATTCCAGCCATATCCGCTGCACCTATGGGGATGGGAGCTGCAATGATGTGTTTTATACCCGGAAAAATGAGCTTTGAAGAGTACTTCTGCCTCGATGGGCATAGCTTCGAAGATCAAATTGTTCGGTTTGTAGTTGGAATGTCGCCTAGTATGCAGCAACGACATTATTTGGTCAGAAAATCGAGCGTTAACTTTACTAAGAAAGACGCGAAAGTACCTTCTACCTGCATGGGAATATCACTTGCCGCTGGTGTATTGTGCTCAAATGCTCTTAAATTAATATTAAACCGAGGTGAGGTCGTTCATGCTCCTCATGGCCTGCATTTTGATGCGTATCGCAATACTCTAGTGAAAACATATCGACCAGGTGGCAATAAACACTGGAAACAGCGATTTATGTGTTGGTATTTAAAGCGCATGCTCGCGAAAGGAGATAAATAAAGCATATAAGGTAAAGTTTAAAACGAAAAAAGCCGCTTAATTAAGCGGCTTTTTCGTTGAAACAAACTAACTTCATTTTGACAGTTTACGACGAGATGCACCTGCTAAGCCAAGAAGGCCAAGACCCATCAAAGCAATAGTCGATGGTTCTGGTACATTAGTTACTGAGAATGAGCCAGAGTGAGTACCCGACAATGAAGTAGTACCGTTACCGTTGTCTACGATATCTACGTCTGTCGGGTCAGTGTTGAAATCAAGACCAAGAACGACATTCGCCATCGACTCTACAAAATCTCTAAAAGTCCCTGTTGATAATGTAAAAACATCACCGGCATCAACCCCGTTAATATCATCACTCCCTACAGATGTTAATTGACCAAATACTTTAGGCCCGCCTGTGCTCTGAATGGTATCGAAGATATTGAAGGTGAAAAGCTCTAAATATGCTTCAGTTGGGGTCGTAGCTGTATTTCTCGTGTTGGCATCGTAATAATAGAATGTAACGCTACCTGCAGTGTAATCAGTCGCTAATGACTGCAAGTCGTTTCCTGAAATTGTGCCTGTAAGGTTAAAGGCAAAAGTTAGGTTAAAGCCTCCGGAATTATTTAACCCGTTAGAGCTAGGTCCGAGGTCCAAGTCTTCTGAATGCGTAGTTGCCCCCACCTTGTTAGTGGGCACTGAAGCATTCGCGTCTTGAACAGAGCCACCCAAATAAACACCACCCGTAGTTGTTATATTACAGCCCCCAACTAAATCCGCGAGTCCGCAATCAGCTAGAGTATTAGAAGTGTATTGATATTGGAGCTCTCGTAACCATCCTGTTGACGTGGGGCCAGCGGCCGTATTAGCGTTTCCGCCAAAATCGACACCTACATCAATATAAAACTCATCCGCTGAAACAGTCATTGAAGAAGCAACTAGGCAAGCACCTGCGGCTAATGTTTTGAATTTCATTTTTAAATCCTTATTACTCGTAATTTTAAACGCTGCATGACTGCTTTAGATTTCAAACTACGAAACGCAATCTCTACTCTTTACTATGTGAAGCTAAGAACGTACCACTTTGTAAAGCTATGTTTTTCAGTGCCTTATACTTTTTGCTAATGTGTGACTGTTAAAAATTACGACACTTATGTGATTACAAAAGGGACTGAGCCTGTTTTAGATGTTCTTTTACTATTTCTTTTTCCGGTTCTAGTGCTAATGCTGATTTCAAAGTTTTCACAGCTTGAGCCACATTACCTGCCTTCAAAAGTGTATATCCATAGGTGTCTAGAACGGTAGGATTATCGGGCGCCAGTTTGTACGCCCTTTCAGCAAATTGAAGTGCAGAAATTGGATCTTCGATTTTCAATAGTTGCCAAGATAAGTTATTGAGCACGACAACGTTCTCAGGGTTTGCATCACT
>MDTB01101513.1_pt1 | contig 20323 bp, 22 predicted proteins | sample 811161 | NCBI WGS metagenome assembly MDTB01 (sample SAMN05326650, study PRJNA326480) | marine metagenome | isolation source: seawater | place: Mediterranean Sea | collected 2009 | reverse complement strand
TGACATGTAAATTTTTTCCGTGGAAACTGGAGACGGTGATGGTGACATGTAAATTTTTTCCGTGGAAACTGGAGACGGTGACATGTAAATTTTTTCCGTGGAAACTGGAGACGGAGGTGGAGGTGGGAGCTCAATTCTTGCATCACGATAATTATCCATTCCATTCGAATAAATAAACATACAAAAAATATTAAATAGCTTCATCATTTTATACATACAAGATTAATATTTTTAAGTATATATATTATTTGTAAATTTAAAAGTATTATCTGCTGGGAGTGGGGTTCGAACCCACGAGGCTTGCGCCACCAGAGCTTAAATCTGGCCCCTTAGACCACTCGGGCATCCCAGCAGATAAGACTTTACTTCTTCACAATAGTATTGTATCCGATATCTTTAAATCAATTATTTAAATTATAAAATCAACCAGTTTATATTTTAAACATTCTGTTGAATTTAACCAATAATCATGTTGTAATAAAAAATCTAATGAATAATCATCCATAATGGATTTTTCTTTATATATATTTTTAACTAAATTCATCATAGTTTTTGAATTTAAATAATTATCTTCTAGTTGGTTGAAATTAACTTCACCAATAACAGTTCTTAAAGAATGAATTAACATAAGTGAATTTTTTGATATATATCTAGTATTCCCAGATACACTAATTAAAGATCCAGCACTTGCAACAAAACCGTTTATATATGTATTAATTGGAATATTAGAATTATGAATATCATCTATTACTCCAAATGTTGGCAATAGGGAACCGCCCATTGATTGAATATGAAAATTTATATATTTATAATTTTCATATTGCATTTTTAATATATATTGTTGAATATGAAAACAACTATCGGGTGTAATAGATCCTTGAAAATATAAATTATTTTCATTATAGTGAATTATAGAATTAGAATTTTCTTCTGTTTCTGCGAGATTAAATTTTGAATTATAATTATTAAAATTGATTGGATAATTCATACCTATTAAATTATTAAAACCTAAATTTAATATACTTCGCCGACTAAAATTATTTATATAATATGTAAATAATATTATAGAATTAAATATCATTGTATTTAATATAAATATAAATTAAAAATTATTTAAATTAAGATTTAAAGATATGAATTAAATTTAATTTAAATGATACATGAAATTGAAGCAATCATAGATAGATCTGGATCAATGCAAGATAAGGAACAAGATATTATAAATGGTATAAATATTATTATAAATACATTTAAAAAAAATAATGATAATTTTATAATTAAATTTTCGCTTAAATTTTTTGATCATGAAGAAAAAATTGCTGTACAAAGTATTGACATTGATAATGTTGAACTATTAAAAAAACAAGATCTTATACCTAGGGGTAAAACAGCTATTTTAGATGCAATTGGTAATAGTATTAATTATTTTTTAACTAAAAAAAAAGAAAATGCTGATGCATTTCATAAATGTATTATTTATGTATCTACAGATGGAATAGATAATGCAAGTAAAAAATATAATAATGAAAAAATTCAAATTTTAATTAAAGAAGCAAAACAAAATAATATTGAAATACTTTATTTAGCTTCTAATCAAGATGCAATTTTAGAATCAAGTAAATTTGGTTTAAATAGTGGTAATGCGTTAAATTATTTAGAGAATCCAAATAATATTAAAGCGGCATATCTTTCAGCGTCGAATGCGGGACAAAGATTTATAACGGGTAAAAATATACATTTTTTAGATATAGAAAGAAATTTATCAACAAATTAAAATCTATTTAGATACATCTGTTTGGGTAACATTATAGTATTCAATTTTCCTATAATTTATTTATTAAAGAGTGATGAGAGTTTTCTGATATATATAAATAATGTCACATTTATTTTTTTTTACATCAATAATATAACAGTTACCAAAACAGAATATAATTCTGGATGGTATTCAATATTTAATTGGATATAAAAAAAATAAATTTAACTAAATTACTTAAAAATAATTTATGATAAAAATTAATAATTAATGGGATCAAACGAGATTGCAATTGGAATTGATTTAGGAACAACATATTCATGTGTGGGAATCTGGCGTGATAACCAGGTTGAAATTATTGCGAATGATCAAGGTTTAAGAACTACGCCCAGTTATGTTGCTTTTACAGAAACTGAAAGATTAATTGGACAAGCAGCAAAAAATCAAAGTGGAAATAATCCAGAAAATACAATATTTGATGCAAAGCGATTAATTGGTAGAAAATTTAGTGAATCAGGGACACAAAATGATATAAAACATTTTCCATTTAATGTGATTACTGATAATAATGATAGACCTATAATAGAAGCTTTATATAAAAATGAAAAAACAAAATTTAAACCAGAAGAAATATCTGCAATGATTTTAACTAAAATGAAAAACATAGCAGAAGATTATATAGGAAAACCAGTGACATCAGCCGTTATTACAGTTCCAGCTTATTTTAATGATTTACAAAGACAAAGTACAAAAGATGCGGGTGTAATTGCAGGATTGAATATATTAAGAATTATTAATGAACCAACTGCAGCAGCTATTGCATATGGTTTAGATAAAACATCTGAATCAGAAAAACACATTTTAATATTTGATACGGGGGGTGGTACTCAAGATTTAACTATTTTATCAATTGACGAGGGAATATTTGAAGTAAAAGCAACAGCAGGAGATTCTAGATTAGGTGGTGAAGATTTTGATAATAGATTAGTTCAACATTTTTGTCAAGAATTTAAAAGAAAGTATAAAAAAGATATAACAGATAGTAAAAGATCTATTCGGCGTCTTAAAACTGCATGTGAAAATTTAAAAAAGAATTTATCTAGTACAACTCAAGCTTCTTTAGAAATTGATTCATTATATGATGGAATTGATTTTTGTAGTACATTAACACGAGCAAGATTTGAGGAAATATGTTCTGATTTATTTAAAAAATTATTTGATCCCTTAGAAAAAGTATTAAAAGATTCCGGTATTTCAAAAAGTAAAATAGATGAAATTGTATTAGTAGGTGGATCGACTAGAATACCTAAAGTACAAAAATATTTATCGGATTTTTTTAATGGTAAAGCACTTAATAAAAGTGTTAATCCAGATGAAGCAGTTGCTTATGGTGCAGCAGTACAAGCAGCAATTTTAAATGGATGTACTGATTCAAAGGTTAATGATTTATTATTACTTGATGTTACACCATTATCATTAGGTGTAGAAACATCGGGTGGAGTAATGACAAATATAATTGATAGAAATACAACTATACCAACTAAAAAATCTCAAAAATTTAGTACATACAGTGATAATCAGGAGGCCGTTACAATTCAGGTATTTGAAGGTGAAAGACAAATGACCAAAGATAATAATAAATTAGGTGAATTTACATTAAAAGGTATTCCACCAAAGCCAAGGGGAATACCCGAAATTAAAATTACATATGATTTGGATGCAAATGGTATTTTAACAGTTACTGCATGTGAAGAATCTAGTGGTAAAGAAGAAAAAATTGAAGTAAAAAATGATACTGGTAGATTATCTAAAGAAGAAGTTGAAAATATGTTAAAAGATGCAGAAAAATATATGGATGAAGATAAAAAATTAAAGGAAAAAATTGAAGCAAAAAATTCACTTGAAAATATTGTATATCAAATGAAAAATATGTTAGATGATAATAATATTTCATCTAAATTAGATACTTCTATCAAAGATGAATTAAATAAAGAAGTGACTGATTTAATAATGTGGCTTGATAATAATCCAAATGAAGAAAAAAATTTATATGATTCGAAAAAAATTGAATTTCAAAATAAAATGAAACCAATTTTATCTAATACAATGACAAATGATATGCAAAATGAGGAACAGAGTGATAATGGTCCAAATATAGAAGAAGTAGATTAAATTATGTTTATTTTTTTAACAGGTTTATAAAATACTAAAATTAATTCCACAATATTTTTAACTAAAACATTATAGATTTTAATATTTGTTTCTATTAAATTTGTTTCAAAAATATCTCTTAAAGAATTTAATATATCTCCAATTTTTTTATAGTAATGAATAGGTAAATTAATCATTACTAAATCTAAATTAACATTTAAAGTATACATAATAGACTCATTTTTAATTAAAATCCAAAAATTTTTAAAATATTCCAGAAATTCATCAAACAATTCCAGTTTTTTTTCTATATCTAGATTATCATATTTTTCTTGATCTTCTTTGCTAGAATTAGAAAGATAAAGATGATTATTTATTAAATATATTTGAAAATATATATTTTCTAATAATATTTTCTTAGAATTACTCATATTTATATTATAATATTTATATTATATTATTTATTCAAACTTAAAATCATAAATTATTTTAATTAAAATAATATAATATAAATATTATAATATAAAATATGTCTATTTATTTCTATTTAGTATTATTATTGATTATTAGTTTAGTATTAATATCAATTATTATATTACTTAAATTAAAAAAATTAACTAGTGATAAAAAAATTTATTTAACACATAAAGACACTATTCCCGATTTTGTAATTAATAATAGAAAAAAATTAACTAGTAATAAAACAATTTATTTAACACATAAAGACAATATTCCTGATTTTGTAATTAATAATTGGAAAAAATTAAATCCTGATTATAACATTAAATATTATAATGATAATGATTGCAAAGAATTTATAAAAAATAATTATCCTAAATCATATTTAGATTATTTTAATAGACTATGTCTATATGCGAATGCCGGACCAATTAAAAGTGATTTCTGGAGGTGTTTAATTTTATATAAGTATGGGGGTATTTATGCAGATTGTGATATTGAACCTATTGTTCCTATAGATGATTTTTTAGAAAAAGATGTTAATTTTTTAACTTGTCTGGCTGGATACACAAAGCCGGGCAAAACCCAGCTAAATCCTCATTTTATTTATGTAGCGAATGAAAAAGATAAAATCTTAGAATTATGTATAGAATGCTATAAAGATTATCTATTTAATGCTGATTATGAATATTGGAAACACTCAATATGTTATGTGATGTTATACATATTTAATTTATATCAGATCTATTATAAAGAAAATCAAATAATTTATAATACAAATCTCATACCAAATAACATATATAAAATTCAATTAATACAAGAAGTTTTCCCAGATATTAGGCGGTCACTTGGTCCTGATGTTTATTGTACATATAAAAATAAAAAAATTTTATATAATAGACATCCCGAGTATGACAGGCGTTCCCACAAATATAAATCGAATATCAGCAAATACAGAGGCAGTTACCCTGATTCTAATTCACCATTTTGATATTGATCTTGCTAAACCACCGTACAACATGAAACCAATAAAAATATACAAAGAAACCCACGAAGTTCATGCGGTTGGCGATCATATAAAGCACTTGTATCTGTACGACAAAGCCAGCTTTGTAAAATATGACACATTTAATATTTAAATTCTCACTGTAATACACTTAGATATACATAAATTAGATCTTAAATATTTTGATATTTTTCTAATACTTTATAAGGAATATTATTTGCCATTATCGTTATAAAATTTTTATTTTCATAAAGTCCAAAATTCTTTCATATGAATGTATTGATTACTCACATTACATTTTACTAAATATTACTCTTATAAGTAGCGGGTTATTATTTTTATTTTCATTTTCTAAAAAAAATCCTTCTTTATAATAAATAATTTTACAATTATATTTAGTAGAAAAATAGTCAAATAATTGTTTATTATAAAGCCATCTTTTATGTAACGTTGAATATGATTGATCAGTATTATCATATGTACTTTTTTCTATTAATATTCTATCATGTATTGACCGGACTTCAATAAATATTAACCCATTTTTTTTAAGTTTAGTTGAAGCAAGTGCAAATATTTTTTCTGATTTGTGATAAGGTAATTTATGTAAAAGCCATTTTATATATATATAACTAGAATTATTATTTAACATATTGTATGTTAAAAATACATCAATATCTTTTTTAATTATTTTTAAATTATCATGTGTTATATAACAATTAGGATTACTATCAATTACTTTAACATAATTTCCTTTAGTTGCAAAATACAAACTATCTTTACAATTTTCCGATCCTAAATCAATTATTTCGTCATTATTATTAATATAATTTTCATAAATGAATAAAGCAAACTTACTGGGATTATTTATAGTTTTTTTAGAATAACAATATTTATTTAAAAAATAATAAATATTATATTTTATCACTGTATTATATATGTTTTCTATTTTATACTTGTATTTTTTAATTAAATAATTTATGCATACTTTCATAATTATGATAATTATAGATAAATTATTTTTAAATCTATTTATTATATTCAACAATTTCATCTATTTGTATAACAAAATAAATATTTGAATATCATATTCCATAATAAAAAAAATAAATCATTGCTATATTTTTAAAAAGATAATACATGTGAAATCTTACTTATTTTCCAATTTTTAAATTAATTATAAATTAAAATATTATAAATTATTAATATTATGTATAGAATTTTTTTATTAGTTATACTTTTTATAATAACATTATTATTTTTATATAAGTCAATTTGGACATCAAATGAGCCTAAGCTCGATCATATTCTAGATAAAATAAACAATGATAAAAGTGATGATTTAGACTTATTTAATAATCATGGAAGTTATAGGTTGGGTGATGCGTTTTACAAACCGCGCGACCCCGTGCGCTGGGTCAATAACCTGAAAAGCATATGGCATAAAAACAATATTCCTTTAAAAGAACTATTAGAGACATATCCTAATAGTATTTTGGCAGAATATATTAAATTATCTAATTATGCCCCAAAAGATTGGGATACTTTAATAAAAATAATAAACAATAAATTTTACAGAGATATAAATATTAATAAATCTACTGATTGTCTAATGCATGTCAGAATTGGAGATGTTATAGAAGATTTATGTCCAGGAAAACATTTTTTAAGAAAATTTTATTTCGGAAAAATGATTAATATATTTAAAACAGATGATGCTGGAAGTGTACGTTGCCGTTACATAAGACCTCTAAAATACTATCAGAAAAAAATTAAAAAACTTACTAAAATGGGAATAACTACCGTTTACATAATAGCAGGTTCTCACATTAAACTTCCCAATTACAAATATTCTACATATTATATTAATAAAATCATGGAAGAAATAACAAAAGCAGGAATACAAGTAAAACTTAAACTGGGTGGTAGTCCTGATGATGACTTACTATTTTCTATTAATTTTGACTACTTTATTATGAGCGTGGGAGAGTATTGTCGTTTAATAAAAGAACTCAATAATAAAATTAATTCAAATTTTACTATTATCTAGAAATTTTAACAAAGTGCTAAAAACGGTACATTTAAAATGTCCCCTTATATTATACAATGATTCATTTAGATTCAGAGTTAAAAACAAAGATATTTATTGAAAAACCATCTACAAGAAGAAGAGTTTTGAAAAATACAAATCTTAGAGTAATTTGAATATTTTTTTGGTTGCTATGGTTACTATGGTTACTATGATTTTGTCCATTATATATATATTAGATATTTTTTATAAAAAGGGGACATTTAAAATGTCCGATGGGTTAAAACTTCATATTAAAAGTTTCCAACGCTTTCCCGTAAGAACTTACTATTACTTTTGTAAGTGTACAAAACTAATTTATTTGTTTTTTCTCTTTCTATCTTGGATACATTTTATTTAATTATTTTAGCTTTAATTGGACTATATTTAAGATATAAAAACAATGAGATAATCAATTAAATTTAATTAACTTAAAAATAATTTAAAATATATAAATATAAATAATATGCTGAATAATACAGAATTTAAAGAAGAAATTTTAACACGAAAAAATTCAAAAAAATATGTTCTTTTTCCTATTAAATATCCAACTGTATATCAAATGTATAAAAAACAAGAACAAGCTTTTTGGACAGCAGAAGAAATTGATTTTGCAGCAGATTTAAATGATTATAATAAATTAAATGATAATGAAAAACTATTTGTTGAAAATGTTTTAGCATTTTTTGCTGGAAGTGATGGTATTATATTTGAAAATATAAATTGTAATTTTGCGCAGGAAATTGAAATACCAGAAATTCGCCTTTGTTATGGTTTTCAAGCTATGATGGAAGGTATTCATTCAGAGTGTTATTCATTAATGATTGAAACATATGTAAAAAATTTAGATAGAAAAAATGAATTATTTAATGCAATTGAAAAATTACCTGCAGTACAAGAAAAAGCAAAATGGGCGTGTAAATGGTTAGATAAGGATAATATACCTATTGGAAAAAGATTAATTGCATTTGCTATAATTGAAGGTATTTTCTTTTCTGGTAGCTTTTGTGCTATATTTTGGTTAAAATATACAAAAGGATTAATGACAAAAGCATTTGCTAAAAGTAATGAATTTATATCCAGAGATGAATCACTCCATGCTGAATTTTCGGTATTACTTTATAGTTATATTGTAAATAAACTAACTGAAAAAGAAGTCCATGAATTGTTTAAAGAAGCAGTAGATATTGAAATTAAATTTATAAATGAAAGTTTAAAATGTAGTTTATTAGGGATGAATTCAGACAAAATGACAAAATATATTAAATTTGTGAGTGATCGTTTATTAAATCAATTAGGTTATTCTAAATTATATAATATTGGAGAGTGTCCGTTTAAATTTATGGAGTCAATTGGCTTAGAATCTAAAACTAACTTTTTTGAACAAAGAGTATCAGAATATAATAGACCAGAACAAGTAAATATTGATGGTGGGATTAAAGATACCGATATTTTAGAAGATTTTTAATCTAATAGACATTTAAACGCGAACTTACAATAAATATTTTACATTTTATTTAAAATATGGTATATTATGAATAGATATAATTGAACAAAATATAATTAAAATAAAGATTAAAATTAAAATCCAATCACTATTATACATTTATTATATTAAAAATAAAATAATTATTATTAAAAACATATATCTTTTTTTACATAAAATGGCTATACTAAATAAAATTAAAAATACAACATCAAATACAATAATGTCATATTTAAATAATCGAAGTATTTTATAATTACATATATCTGTTAAACTTTTATCAGATCTTTTACTTATATATATATGACATTTATTTAATAAATTATATTTATCTATTCGATTTGTAGATGTTTCTTCATTTGTTTTAAATACATTAAAATTATGTGTAAGTATTTTAATATTCTTAAATATTTTAGCTAGATATATATCAAAATCTATCTGACCCAACATAATTTGATGACTTTTAATTATATCATTCATTTTACTATTATCAATAATGTATGCTGCCATTGATGTAAAACCATTATTAAAATCGGAATGTAATTTATATATATGAAATTCATTATTATTAATAATATTTTTAATAATAGTATTAAATTTATTCCTATTAACATTTAAAATAGTATCATCTTCTAATATTAAACTAAAATTATTATTTTGATATTTTTTAATATATTTCCAAATTTTTAAATGAGCTAATGTTATTCCTAAGGCCGATTTTGGAATATATTTAAATTTATTTGATATATTATTTGATGGTATTACACCATGGCATAATGATATATAATTTGTTATTTTTTTTATACTATTATAATGTTCTGTATTAATATATTTTTTAATATCATGAAGGGTAATTACATAGATTTTAAAATCCATTAATTTTACAATTTATTAAAATTTACAAAAAAATAACTTATTTAAAAATTACAAGAAATTATTCATAATGGATATTATTATTCGTAATGGAGTAATTCAAAAAGAAGATGCTAAAAGAATCAGGGAAATTAAAAATAAAGAGGGTCTTTTAAAAAAAAATTATAATGAATGTTATATTCGAAATACACCCGGTCCATATTATGACTTAATTAATTCACATATATGTATTCCAAGATGGTGGTATCAAATTAGAAATTTTACTGGGCCGCAAATTAAAAATAGATTAAGGCTATATGAAGAAACTAATTTCAATAAAAAGTGTAAATATTGTTGTATATGTCATTGTGCAATAAAACAAAATATGGATTGTTCATCAAAAAGAAAATTATTTTATAATGAAGATATTTTTGAAAAAAAAAAAGAATTAAAATTAGATAAAATTGAAGAGTCATTTCAAAAATTAGATATTCATGAAGAACTATCAGTTGATTTAGTTAAAAATATTCTAAATTTGAATATTAAAGATATAACCGAAAAATGGCTTAATTTTTATAAAAAATTAAACAAAATAAATAATGAAAATATTAAATTATATATATTTTCACAGTATAAAAAAAAACAATCTAAAATATTATTTAAATATTATAAATTAATTTATAAATTAATTAAAAAACCAATTTTATATCCTATTACAAATACTGAAACAAAATTAATTTGGCCTTGGGATTTAACTTATTATCAAAAATTTAGATTAAAGAATTTAAATTATAAAAATAATATTATATTTTCACATAAAAATTCATATAAAATTAATAGTTCTTATGTAATTATTTCTTAAATTACAAAATTTAAATTAGTTAAAAAATTAATAATAAATAATTAATAATTAATAATAAATTATGAATGATGAAATTAATAATTTAATTGATTCTTTTAACTATAAAAATAATTTATATTGGAAACCAAATCAAAATTTTATTAATGATATTAATATTATTATTGAAGAAATTATTTCTATGGATAATTTATTGGATAAAAATATATATGATATATTAGTATCAAGTGGTCATAATTTAACTTGGAATCAAGATTATTTTTTATCAATGGATGATTATAATTGGTTTAAAAGTCATCATGGTAAAAAATTTTTTTTAAGTAATATTAATAAAAAAAAAAATTTTGATTTACAACATTATTACGTATTGTTATCACTATATTCTAAATTAGTTGAATTATTTGAATTACAATTAGAATAATTTTATTTATATTTACAAAAATTAAATTTATTTAAAAAATCTAATAAATTATATTATGACTTATATGACAAATTTTTATTTGGGCCAATGTTTAGATAGGCAAAGAATAGCACATTTTAATTTATATAATTATGTCAATTTAAACAATTTAGAATGGAATAATTTGTCAACTGATCTTAATTATATTGGATTTACTAATATTCAAAAAGTAATTTTAGACATTTTAAATTCTTATATAAGTACTAAATTATATGATCTTATTTTTTTTGATAATTTAAGTGAAATTGATAGAAATATAGTAATAACTAATATATCAGAACTTATATTACCTATTCCATTTACTAAAATTCAAACAAATGAAAATAATGGTATATCTATTGTGATTAATATAAAAAAACTTTGGTTAATTCCAACAATTAGAGAATCAGAACATATTATTCCCATTTTTGATGCGAATGTTGAAAATTATTATGATAATTTAGTTAATACTTATTGTATTAATTTAAATACATTAGATAATGAACATTCTTTTTATCATATAAAGTACTGTATATATAATAAGTTGCCCGTACCATATTCTATATATTTATCTTATATTAAATACATAGCACAACTCTATTCTTTACATTATAATTTAAATTATAATATATCATTAATTTTTCGTGAAATGAATAAATATCATGGGTATAAAAATTTTAGAAATAATTACTCAAAGTATGTATTTATGTATAATAACTTATATGATATAATATCAAATATAGATCCTACTGTGCGTGCCCAAGGTGAAGCGGATTCAATTGCTGAAAACAACAGAAATATTTTTAATAATGATATAACATATTTTGAAAATAATAATAGCGATATAGTAGTTGAAGAATCAGAATCTATATCAAATCATTGTATTAGAATGAAATTAAGTGATTTAATTTTTGATATTAAATCTAAATTAACAGATTATGAATATATAAACATATTAGATACAATAGCAAAAATTACAGTTTAAAGTATAAATCTCATTTTCAATTATATCAAAAAAATGTACATTTCCCCGGCCATTAGACAAAGGACCATATTCCGATTCAGTGCTCAATATAATTAGGCAGTTGCATTTGCTTTTACCAAATGTGGAAATTGTCATTTCAGCCGATGGCAGGGAACCAACATCACAGAGGAATCATGGAAAATTACTCACAAAAGCTAAAACGTCTTGCCAATGTAGATGGCGCAAGATTGACGACAATATGTGCTGGGTAATACCATGACGGGAAAAAGGAGAAGAACATAACCGAATGTGCCATTTAAGTTTTTTTTTTCATGTAACATGGTAATGGATACTGTGTCTCATTTAAAATTATTTAACTTACTTAAATATTAAATAAATTTTAATTTATGTTTTCCTTGAAACAACATGATTTAATTAATTTTAATTTTAATGCTAATAATTGTATTTATTCAACCTCTAGTTCTCGACCCTCAAAAACATTAATAAATTGTGATTTATATAAAGAATTTTCTAAAATTAATTTAAATTTAGATATATTAAATGAATTTTCATATATTAATAATATATATAAAAATAAAGATCATTTACTTATTCATACAATTATAAATGTTTTTAAATTAAATAACATTGAAATAGATTCAATTGTAATATCATATGATTTTATTATAGTTAGTGAAATGGATAATAATGATTTATATTTTTGTTTTGATAATAATCTTAATTTAAGGGATATTTTAAGTAATTTAATAACATTAATTAAAGAATTTAAAAATAATGATTGTTTAATTATAACTTATTTCGATTTATATAGTTATTCATCAGCTGAACTATATATTATTATAAATTATTTATTCAAAAAAACTAAAATTTTTAATTGTAAATTAATTAAAAAAAATATAATTTATTGTATAAATTTTCAATATGATCAAAATATTATAAATTATTTAGAAGATTGTTATAAAAACTGGAATGGGAATTCATATATAAAACAATTTGGTATAAATATTAATGATGATATATTAAATAAAATTAAAAATTTCAATAATTCAATATTAAATTATTATATTAATATGACAAATAATTTAGTATTAAGTACGATAGTAGAAAAAGAATATTTTTTAAAAAATTATATTAAAAAATATGTAAATAATAAAAATGATAATTATAATTGTAATCATATTATAAAAGAATTTAATTTATATAATTGTTATATATGTTCAAAATGTTATGAATTATTTCATCTTTATTAAACTATTTCATGTAAAATTAAGTTATTTTAATTTACTATAATTAAGGTGGAGTGTTTTTATTATCTTTCCATAGTTCAGTGCATTTTTGAAAGGCTTGTTTATGTAAATTCTTCTCGTGAGGGGAAGCAGCTTTTAATTCTTGTAACACTACTGGAATAGTTTTTGACATGAATTTGTTATATTGGGAAGGACCTCGCGGTGTAGTTGAGGAGCTTTTTTTTTTACTGCCTCCTGAGCCTGCTGATTTATCTTTACTTACCGATGATTCATCTTTACTTACCGGTGATTCATCTTTACTTACCGGTGATTTATCGTTGATTTTTCCAACTTCTAATTTATTTACTCGTTCTGCAAGTTGGGTAATCTCCTCTGCGAGATCGCGGTCGTTCGGTGATTTGGACATTTATTATTTAAATAAAATAAATTAGTATTTTAAAAACGTAAAAATTAAATTTTAAGTTCGAAGAATTTTTTTTGGATTGTTTTTCTTTTTTTTACATCTAGATTTTATTTGAGCTTTAGTTAAATCTTGAATTAATTTTGGGGTGTTCGAATCTACTTTTACTGATGGACGGCAATAAGCAATTTTTTCTTTTGATTGTGTTCTACCACATGATTTTCTAGTAGGCCAAGAGCAAGCATCAATCCATTTTTCTTTATACCATCTTGATAAATCACTATTTTCTTTTTTATTTTTTGATCCAGAATATTTTCCACCCTTTTCTTTATATTCTCTAACTAATCTACCTGAATCATATGCACCCCACCTTCTTTTTTTTTTATCAACATCTTTTTTAATTTTATTTTTAATTCTCTGATAAAGAGATTTATTTTGTACATTATCGGGTATTTTTGATTCTCCAAATTGATTTATATTAGCATGATCACATGTTAGCCAATGATATGTTCTAATAGTACCAAATTTTAATATTTTACTACCACTTATTGTTAATGGAAATTTTCCTGTTTTATTATAAATTTTTAATCTTTTTTTATAGTCAGCTACACTCGCTTTAAAAGATGTTTTATTCCATAAAATATACATTGATAAAAATCCAGCACGAATTGGATTTTTAGTCCGTAGATCTTTTTTATGTCTATTAATATATCTTTCTCGCCTATCTATATCTTTATGTTTAGTATAATCTGACATACCTTTTGCACCAAATTTGGTGGTTTTTATTTTTTTTTTCTGGTCTTTTGTAATAATTTCAAATGTAGCAATATATTTTTTTACACCTGATTTTAAAGATTTAATAGATTTTAAATAAATTTGTGTCATATAATTAACATAATATTTTTTCCTAAATTGATTTGAATAATTTATTTGCATGGAGTGGGATTTGAACCCACGAAGCTTACGCTATCAGAACTTGAGTCTGACCCCTTAGACCGCTCGGGCATCCATGCAAATAAATTATTATATATATATTATATATTATATTTTTAAGTAGAATTCATAAACTCAATCAACCAACTCAATCATATCGAGTGGTTTATAAACTGTACCTTTATTCCAATGAAATTTATAATTTTCTCCGTAAAAAAAATAAAATTCATTTTTTGTATAAGCAATCCAATTTGTATCATATCTTTTTTCTGGTGGTACATTTTTTTTATTATAAATTGCGACGCCATTTTTATCATAATTAATATTATCTAATAACCACTGTACATCATCAATACTAATTAATTTATTATTTGTGATAATTGCAGCTGATGTAAGATTATTCAATAATGCCAGTTTTTTTGCACTATTATTTTTAAAAGGTCCTCTTTTATTTGAATTCCTATTAGCATTAATAGACATTTTTTAAAATTGAGTAAAAAAAATAATTAATATAATTTAATATTTGTAAATTTTTAAATTTTGATCTCTTTTAAAAATTTCATTTACTAGTTTAATAGAAAATTCATCATCTTGTAAAAAATGTAAGCCTCCAATTATGCGGCTTATTCTTCCATTATATAAAATATCTTCATAATTATTGTTTTTATCAATGGTTTTAAAATATAGATAATAAGCATAATAAATTGCAGAATGGCCTGAAGGAAAAGAAGGAGTATTTGCACTTAATAAATTTACTGGGTATAATTCTATATCATAAGTATTAGCAATTTGAAAAGGCCTCGGAGAATTATAAAATATTTTATATTTAAATACAAAATAATTAATAATATTATTTATATATTCTAGATCTAATAATATTTTATCATATTCAATAGAATTAAATTCTTTCCAATTAAAATATTTGCTCATAAATTTATCTAAAATATTATCATAATGTGATGCTATAAATATTTTATCATTATTTGAATATTCATTCATTATATCTAATACATTTTTAACATCTATATCAGTTGGAAATTTATAATTTAATGTAAAATTATTTAATAAATTTAATTTATTTATATTTTTAAATATTTTTTTTTCTGATTGTGGGAGCTGATTTACGGTTAGCTCCGCCATCGCTGTAAAACGTATTGTTGAGATGCGTTTTGTCGATCAAACAAGAATGTCCGACTGTGTGGGTTTGATCTTATAGACAAGTAGCAGCATTCATTTACCGTGTGCGCGTTTGATATATATGTCTGTTTCATCGTGGGGATGGTCACCCTTAATTGTGTTGTCAGGAAGAACATAAGGATATTTGTTCAGTTTCCAACACGTATACGGTAAGCCCAATTGATCCTGTGTGGTGTGATTTAGGGTTTGATCATACCACATGTTCAATATATTCTGTACTTCGTTGTCGTTTCTCTTCATGTTGTATCCAACCATACATGTGAGATACACCTGACCATTAGAAAATCCATCAAGTTTATATTTGTCGTATTGACCAACCACATCTTGGTATGGCTGTGGTTGACCGTTCCAAAAGGTGCTTGTGTATCGCTCACCTATGCTCCCCTGCACTTCTTCGCTGAAGTGATTTCTCCACTCGTGTTTCCAAGTGACAAATGAATTATGAAGCAAAACGGCATGTATTTTGCGAATGGCGTCGGGGTCTGTCAATTCCAAGGTACCATCCATCCAAATTATGAAGTCGTATTCTTGAAGTCTAGGTATGAGATAAAACTGCTGCTTGTAATACTTTGCCACGTTAAAAGTGTGCACATTTTTGTCTATTGAGTTGTGTTTTGTTCCGTCATCGATCATCGATCTATTCGTCTTGTGATAAGGGTGGGTATATATTTGCCAACCATTTCTGTCAATAGAATCGTTTTCTGTGAAGCATATAAAATCCACTGGAATCGTCTGGGCGGGAAACGGCTTACATGTTTTTTCGTACTTTCCAAAGTTTGCTGTTATGACACATATTTTGCTTTCTGTGGGCGCAGATTTGTATTCATCGAATATGTTGGACACAGACGCTAATATTTACCATCTTTGATTCGCTGCTGATTCTCGCTAGTGAGGTGTCCGTCGGACATCCTACTGTACTGAATTTTTTCTGTCAACTCTCTGCTAGTTTTGACTTTGTATGGCACATTTTCATGAAGGAGGACATAGGGCACTATGAATTGATCTCTCTGCAGTTTATGACAATGTTCGTATACTTTCTTTCCAAAAGTCTTATATTTAGGACACCTCGGCTTGAATATGAATACATTCGTCTCAAAATAAAGGTCCGAGTCCAATGTTTTCTTCTCCTTGAGTAGCATGTCTTTCCATTTTTTAGTTTCATCTACACTTTCTTTGATTCTGTCCACCCGCGTTGTCAAAAAATCGTCGATTTCCCACATAATTCTGGGACGTGAAACATTGTACGGAAAATCTTTCAACAAAACCGAGCAATCATGCATTTCCGATTCGATGAAATCTCTAATCTTTTCATAGTTTATGTATATGTTGCAGTCATGCGTTAGGACAAAATCATACTTGTCAAACTCGTCCGATGAGTTCCATTTTAAACGTTTGGATGTCAAACGGTCACTGAGGTTATTCGTTGTGCCCTCGCTCTTCGTCGTAAACACAATTTTCCAGCCTTGGGAACGCAGCAGTTCCACTTCGTTTTCGGATACGTCTCCTTCAATCGTGTAATAGAATGCGTCAATGTCATTGGGTACTTTTTTCTTCACAAAACTCAGACCGTCGTACTTGCCAATGTTATATACGAATACTGCAATCTTTGTTTGTAAAGAGGAAAGTTCCATTGGTCGCAGCACACTAATTTTGGTGCGCGATAAATTCCCATATCCAATTAAATTCATTATAATAATTATAATAAATATTTTAAAAATTGATTAAATTATAAATTTATTTTATTCTACTAATGGTGCTAAACAATATTGTAATTTTCCTAAGTTTGCAACATTATAAACTAATATCAAAGGAAATTGATCTTTTAAATAAATTTCAACAGTAGTGCATAAATTTGTACTTTTTGTAAATAATAATAAATATTTTATATGAAATATTCCTTTTGAAGATATATTATTTTTAATATCAACAATATTAGAATCTCCAACATTAATTTTAGTTTCAGCGAAGTCTCCCTCTCCGGATAAACTAAATGTATTATTATTAGATTCTAGGGTAATTTTATTCGTTATAATGGCTAATTCCCTGATATAACTTTGAAAATCATTTGATGGCATAGTTTTAACTGTTTCAAATTCTATATTAGGAATTTCTAATAAATCATCATCTATATCTAGTAATTTTAATATTGTTAAAATATTTGTTTTTTTTTCTTTATTTTCTATTTGAATATGTAATTTGGTAGTGGAATTAGATAAAATATAAAATGTAATTATATCTGTATTTTTAACACTTTTAATAATTTTATATAATGATGTCATATTTAATCCGGCTATTATAGGACTATTACAATAAAATTTTTCAAATTTGCATGCATCTAATTTTAAATTAACAACAGCTTGTTTTGATCCATCCATTGATATAATTTTCAAACCATCATGTGTAATTTGCAAATTAACATCTGTTAATATATCTTTTAAAGCTTCTATTAAAATTCTAATTGCATTAGACTGTACAGTTTTAAATTCTACTATTTTATCTGAAACCAAATGGTTAGACATTATAATATAATTCTATATTAATTCTTTTTTTTTAAATACTTTTATATAACGTAATTACATTTGTAAATTTGGATTCCAATCTATATATTTATCAATATTGTATTCTTTATTAAAATTGTCATATAATTTTAGTTCATATTCATATAAATAATATTGAAGATTAGTTGGTAGATTATTTATTAAATTATTTAATAAATTATTACACTCATCATTACTGGTTAAAATATGATCTAAAATTAAATTTCGTTCTATTTTTTCCCCTAAATCTTTATAGAAATTATAATTTGGTCCAATAAATTTGAGTAAATCATTAGTTATATTAATTTTTTTTTTATTATTTAATTCATCCGGTATTATTAAAATTGCATTTTTAATTTGATTAATATAAATAAAATTTTTTAATCGATGTTTATTATAAAGTGGAAAAATAACATTCGAAGATTTAGATATATATTTATATAGTTTATTATTAATTAAATATTCCATAATAAGATAATCATATGATAATAAATTAAATTCTAATTGTGTTAATTTATTATAAACTTTATTATATATCTTAGTTTTAACCACTTTATTATTTTTATAAAAATTAATTGTTTTTAATGTAAATATTTTATCCTCAATATCATCAAATTTTTTTAACTTTTTAGTTTGATACATACACTTATACATATAGTATAATATTAACAATGTGGAAGAAATATAAAGAATATACATTATAATTATATTAATGTATATTCTTTAAATAATTTAAAGTTTTAATTAATTTATTTTAAATGAATATCAATTCTGATGATATAGAGGAAAAAAAAAAGCGTGGCAGGAAAAAAAAATCAATTGACGATAAAAATATGGACAAAAATATAGAAGAATTGCAAATAGAACAAGTGAAAAAAAAAAGAGGAAGAAAAAAAAAATGGGAAGTAGAAACAACAACAAAAATTATAGATAATAACCCTATATCTTTTAATGAAAATAATAATAAATATAATGATATTATAGAAACAGATACTAAATCATATGAGCAAACAAATATATTATTTGGAAATTTAAATATTAAAGTGCATTCAAATAAAGAGAATGTTCAAATTAGTGATATTAAAGATACTTTAATAAAAAATTCTAAAGTTAATAATGTATTATCATCTAAAGATTATTGTAGAATTAATCTAACAGCATCTGATTTTGAAGATTCTGATACAGATGAAAATATAAATAAAAAAAAATATATAGTTGAAAAAAATGTAAAAATAATGAAATATTTTTCAGATGAGTTTAGTAATGGTCATGAAATACTAATGAGTCCTTATCGTTGTTATAATTGCCATCATCATTTTAATAATAAACCTTTTTTTCTACCGATTAATTATAATGATGAATTAAAAAGATTTAAAGTAACTGGTAATTTTTGTAGTCCAAACTGTGTAAAAAGTTATGCGTTAAATAATAATTTCAGTGGATCTAAATTATATTTGATTGGGTACATGTATAGGAAATTATTTGGTGCAAAATATATTATAAAGCCAGCTCCCCCTATACAAACTTTAAAAGAATATGGAGGATTTTTAACTATTGAAAAATATAGAGAAAATTTTGATAATAACAAAATTTATAACTTAAAAAATATATGTAGTAAAATTATAACAGATGAAATAATAAATTAGTTCCTTCTATCTAAAATTTTAATTAAAAATAATAAAATTATTACAAACATAATTATTTTACAAAATAATACTAAATCTTTCATTAGTGTAACTAATTGATGAAGATAATCATCCGTTGTTTTCGTAGATAAATATTCTTTATTTCCAAACATATTTTTAAATTTATCAAACATAGAATTGATTGTTGTATTTTGATTTTCGGAATTATTATTTGTATTTTGATTTTCGGAATTATTATTTGTATTTTTATTTTCGGAATTATTATTTGTATTTTGATTTTCGGAATTATTATTTGTATTTTTATTTTC
>MDTB01190397.1_pt1 | contig 20329 bp, 21 predicted proteins | sample 811161 | NCBI WGS metagenome assembly MDTB01 (sample SAMN05326650, study PRJNA326480) | marine metagenome | isolation source: seawater | place: Mediterranean Sea | collected 2009 | reverse complement strand
GCTGATAAAAAAGATTTTAAATCAATTGAAAAATTCATTAAATATTTCCAAGAAACATGTAAGCATTTAAAATATTCTAAATATCCGGTAATTTCAGCTCCTTCAGGATTAACATTGGGTGGTGGATTTGAAGTAATGGTCCAAAGTAATTTTGTTGCCTCACATACAAACATAGTAATTGGATTAGTTGAAACTATTGTTGGTTTGATTCCCGCAGGTGGAGGATGTAAAGAAATGTTAGCTAGGTGGCTTGATACAGATGAAGCAAAAAAAGATCCTAATTTTGCTCCACTTAAAGTGTTTGATATCATCGGTTATGGAAGGACTGCAACTTCACCGGTAGAAGCAGAACCAATGAAATATTTAAGATCAAGTGATAAAAAAATAATGAATAGAAATAGTTTATTAGAGGTTTCCAAAAAAATTCTGAATGAAAATAAAGACTTTAAAGCACCTGAAGAACTAAAATTTAAACTACCTGGAAAAGTAGTAAGAGGAGAAATGGATAAAATTTTAGAAAAACTTTATAATGATAAAATTATATTAGAGCATGGAGTTAAAGTTGCAAAAGAGCTAGCTCATGTTTTGAGTGGAGGTGATACTACAATCGATAAAACTTTATCTGAGGATGATTTATTTAAATTAGAGCTTGATGCATTTATGAGATTAATTGAAACACAAAAAACTCAAGACAGAATAAAACATACTCTTGCAACAGGCAAACCTCTAGTCAACTAACATTCTTAAAGAATTTATAAAGTCAGGCCTTAATACGTATTGTGATTTCTCCAAATATTTTATTTTTTCCAAAGCTTCCAATCCATAAATTACTTTACCTACAGGGGTATATTCAGTCTCATATAATGGCTCATCTCTGAGGATTATAAAAAATTGACTATCCTCAGTGTTATACTTTAGACTTCTTGCAAATCCAACACTTCCTTTATCGAAATTAAATGGAGTATCTACTTCTGAATTGATTGCTCCTAATCCGGATTTCCCAGTCCCAATTTTTCCATAATCTAAATTGCCTTTTCTTCCAAACTCTAAATCCCCAGCCTGAACAAGTGTATCTTTAATTACTCTGTGAAATGCAATATCGTCATAAGATTTAGTGTTAATTAATTGTTTAAATCTTTTTACAGCATTGGGTGAAATGTCAGGATAAAGTTCAATTATTACATTTCCACAAGTAACATTTAATATTGCAATATTTTTTGGATTATCAAAAGTAATTTTTAGTGGGTCAAAATTTTTTACAAAAAAACATTTATCTTTGATCAAAAAGAAAGAACCGAAAAAAAATATAGCTAAAGTAAGTATAAATATAAAAATTACTTTTTCAGATTTTGATGCCTTAATTTTTTCAATCATAAAATGAAATTTTTATCTATTTTCAAAAGATTGGTTTTGATAAACTGAATTTTCTTTTCTAAAATTGGATCGAGTGTATCAAAATTTAATCCAATCATTAAATGAGAAAATACTTCAGCCATATCCTCTGATGCAGTCGATCTTGAATATTCAGTTAAAAAACCATTAGTATTTTTGTAAGTATCTAAGCCTAATTTATCAGTACATGTAGAACATTCCGCATATTTAAAACTATTGTTATTGTAGCTAGACCAAATTTTTTCATCAAATATTTCTCTAAAACTATCGTTAATAATATGAAATACTTCATGATGTATTACTCGTTCAAAATAGTCTCTATTAAATTTGATATCTAATATTATGGTTTTCATTATATGGTCAGGGACTCCAGCTGTATTTATTCCCGATATAGATAGGTCTTCACACAAAACAATATATTTAAGATTAATTTTTTTTAGAAATTCTTGACTATATCTATTTAAATTTTTTTTAATTATTTTATATTTTTGATCGAGAATTTTCTTCTCAGAGTTATAACAATTTATGTTTTTTTCAACGCCAAGCGTAAAAGGTTGTTTGGCATATAAGTATCTAAGCTTGTTTGGGGTTTTGATGTCATAAATTTCTAAATTCGGAATATTTATAAGATTATAAATAGTATCAGCTTGAGTTTGAGTAAAAATAAATAAAGATAGTATTATTAATCTAATAAAGTTCATAAATTCACATATAGAAGATATTCCAATTTAAATGAATGTGATACAATTTTACTGTGAAAAAAAAAAGAAATAAAGATCCAATCCAACCAGTTAGTGGAACAAAAGTACCGCGGTTTGCTGGCCCATCGACATTTGCAAGATTACCTGAGTTAAGAGACGTAGAGAGTTGTGATGTTGCAATAGTTGGGATACCGTTTGATGCTGGAACAAGTTACAGACCAGGTGCAAGATTTGGACCTCAAAGTATTAGGCAGGCCTCGAGACATTTAAGAACAAACTATCATCCAAGTTATGATGTTGAACCTTTTAAAGTACAGCAAGTTGCTGATGCAGGAGATATTACTTGTAATCCTTTTAATATAGATGAAGCAATCAAACAAATAGAAGTAGGAGCAGAAGAATTATTGAACAAAGTAGGCGGAATTATTAGTCTTGGGGGTGATCATACAATTGCATTCCCTCTGTTGAAAGCAGTCAATAAAATTAATAACGGTCCAGTTGCTTTGGTTCATTTTGATGCTCATTTGGATACTTGGGATACTTATTTTGGGGCGCCATACACTCATGGAACTCCTTTTAGAAGAGCAAGAGAAGAAAACTTGTTTTTAGATGATGCATCAATGCATGTTGGTATAAGAGGTCCATTATATAGCAGAGATGATATTAAAAATGATGAAAGTTTTGGGTTTAAGATAATTCATTGTGATGAGTTTCAAACAGAAGGAACAGATAAAATTGCAGAAAGAATAAAAAAAAGAGTTGGAAATAATCCCTTATATTTATCTATCGATATAGATGTGTTAGATCCTGCTTTTGCACCTGGCACGGGTACCCCAGAAATTGCTGGTATGACAACTAGGGAAATGGTTAATGTAATTAGAGGCTTATCTGGTTTAAATCTTATTTCTGCAGATGTAGTCGAGGTATCTCCAGCTTATGATCATGCAGAGGTTACTTCTTTGGCTGCTGCAACAATTGTTTATGAATTGACAAATTTATTTGCAAAAGCATAAAGAAAGGATAATTTCTTGTCATGTTAGATAAAAAAAAATTCTATATCAATGGACAATGGGTATCTCCAAAAAAATCAAACGATTTTAAAGTAATAGATCCTTCCACAGAGGAAGATTGTGCTGTTATTTCTTTAGGAGGTGCAGAAGATGTAAACAAGGCAGTAAGTGCAGCAAAAAAAGCTTTCGAAACTTGGGCATTTTCACAAAAAGAGGAAAGATTAAAATATTTAGAATCTTTATACACACTTTATAAAAAAAGGTGGGCTGATATGGCTAAGGCTATCTCATTAGAAATGGGAGCTCCAATAGATTTTTCTACAAAACTTCAAGCAGGAACTGGTGCAAGCCACATTAAATCTTATATAAAAGTTTTAAAAGAATATTCCTTTGAAGAAATTCTTGGGGATCACGCTCCTAATAATAAAATTTTACATGAACCTAAAGGAGTATGTGCTTTAATTACACCTTGGAATTGGCCGATGAATCAAGTTTGTCTTAAAGTAATTCCTGCGATTGCAACTGGTTGTACAATGGTTTTAAAGCCCTCAGAGATTGCCCCACTGTCATCTATGATTCTAGCTGAGATGATAGATGAAATAAAACTTCCAAAAGGGGTGTTCAATTTAGTTAACGGAGACGGAGCAGTTACTGGAAATGCATTGACAAGCCATCCAGATGTAAACATGATATCTTTCACAGGATCAACTAGAGCTGGAGCTTTGATTTCTCAAAATGCAGCCAATGATTTTAAAAGGGTAAGTTTAGAACTTGGAGGAAAGGGTGCAAACATAATTTTCAAAGATGCTGATGCTGAAGCCGTAGAAAGAGGTGCTATTAGATGCTTTAGAAACACCGGACAATCTTGTAATGCTCCTACAAGGATGTTGGTAGAAAAATCAATGTATGATGAAGTTGTTGAAAGAGTTAAAAATTGTGCAAACTCTTTAAAAGTAGATATTGCAACAAAAGAGGGTGACCACATTGGTCCAGTAGTTTCAAAAACTCAGTTTGATAAAATTCAATCTTTAATAAAGGTTGGAATTGACGAAGGTGCAAGATTAGTAGCAGGAGGACCTGGCAAACCAGAAGGCTTAGGTAAGGGGTACTTTGTAAAACCCACAGCTTTTGCTGATGTAAATAATCAAATGCAGATTGCGAGAACTGAAATTTTTGGACCGGTTTTGTCTATTATACCATTTGAAAACGAAGAAGAAGCAGTTGAAATTGCAAATGATACTCCTTACGGACTTTTAAACTTTATTCAGACTCAAGATCAGCAAAAAGCAAATAGAGTTGCAAGAAAATTAAGATCAGGAATGGTCGATATTAATGGAGCAGGATTAGCACCTGATGCTCCTTTTGGTGGTTATAAGCATTCTGGAATTGGTCGCGAAGCTGGGAAACTTGGGCTTGAAGAGTATTTAGAAATTAAAGCTGTTAGTGGGTGGAACGATTAATTTATAATAGATTTATTTTTAATTCCATCTAATAAACTTAAACATTTTTTTAGTTCATCCAAAACGATAAATTCATCAATTTTGTGAGCTTGTTCAATTGATCCAGGTCCGCAGACTACTGTACTAATTCCAATTTCTTGAAATAAACCTGCCTCAGTTCCAAATGAAACTACTTGTCTAGAATTATCACCTGTTAAACTTGATATTAGTTCACATGCATCTGATTTTTCTACTCTATCAAAACCAACTATTTCACCTATGATGTCTTTTTCAATTGAGGAATTTGGAAATATTTTTTTCATTTGTGGTAGCAAAACTTCATTTGCGTATTTATCTATTTCTTGATTTAAAAATACACCGTCTTCTTTTACTACCGGTCGTGTTTCCCAGTTAACATAACATTTATCTGCAATTACATTATGAGCAATTCCACCAAAAACACCCCCAATAGAAAGAGTAGAATGAGGCGGGTCAAATATAGAGTTTTTTGGAGCTCTATCTTTCAACTTTTCTCTTAGCTCAATTAATTTATTTACATATCTTGAGGCATATTCGACTGCACTTACTCCTTTATGTGGTGCGGAGCTGTGTCCAGCCAAACCTTTGAAGTGAGTTGTGTACTCATAGCACCCTTTGTGAGCATCAATAATCTTCATATTAGTTGGTTCACCAACAATACAAATACCATCATTAATCTTTCTCTTCTTTAATTCTTCAATTAAAATAGGAGCACCTAGACAAGCTGTTTCTTCATCAAAAGTAAAAGAAAAATGAATATCTCTATCTAAATTTGATTTGGAATAAATTGGTGCAAATGCCAAAGTACATGCAATAAATCCTTTCATATCACAAGATCCTCTTCCATATAATCTGTCACCTTTTACAGTTGCTATAAATGGATCAGTGCTCCATCCTTTTGAAACAGGAACAACATCTGTATGACCTGATAAAATTATTGCCTTTTTGTTATTAGATTTTTTTGCTTTTAGAGAAGCAAATAGGTTTACTCTTTTCTTTTTATCATCATAAGTCCTAAAAGAAGTAGCACCTAGTTTTTTTAAAATATCATCACAATAATTTATTAATAAACTATTATCTTCCCCAGAAATAGTTTTAAAAGCTATTAAGTCTGTCAAAATTTTAACAGAATTATCGAATAAAAATTTTGAATTATTTTCTGTACTCATATTTATCTTCCATTATATATGAATTATATGAAAGAACAAATTACCTTTGATATTTTTGATAAAGTAGATATTAGAGTTGGAACAGTAGTTTCAGTTAAGAAAAATGAAAAAGCTAGAAAACCATCTCTGGTAGTCGAAGTTGATTTTGGGGAAGAAATAGGAATTAAAAGATCGTCTGCTCAAATTACTCATTATTATAATGAAGATAATCTTAAAGGAAAACAGGTCATTGGTGTTTGCAATTTTGCTGAAAAAAATATTGCCGGTGTTATTTCTCAAGTCTTAATTTTAGGATCTATAGACAAGGAAGGAAAAGTAATTCTAGTTCATCCATCTCAAAAATCTGATAATGGTTTACCCATAGCCTAAATAAATGAGCAAAAAACTACTATAACCTTTTTGATTTTAAAAGTAAAATTTTTAACAAAATTTGCGTCAAATAATAGTTTTATTAAACGTTTTAATTATGTTATGTCCGTGTGTATTTTAGTCTGTATAATTAATTTTTTACATTTAGCATGAAACCAGGAAACAAAAATTCTTTTAAATCAAAAAGTCGGATAAAGATCAACAGTTCTGAATACACTTATTATTCTATTCAAGAAGCTGAAAAAAATGGTTTAGATGGGGTTTCTAGACTTCCAAAATCATTAAAGGTATTATTGGAAAACTTACTTAGATATGAAGATGATCTTACTGTTAACAAAAGCCAAATTTTAGCAATCAAAGATTGGCTTAAAACAAAAAAATCAAATATAGAAATTGCATATAGGCCTGCGAGAGTATTGCTTCAGGATTATACAGGAATACCAGCGGTAGCAGATTTAGCTGCTATGAGAGAAGCAGTCAAAGAAAGAGATAAAGATCCAAATACTATCAATCCACTGTCTGCAGTTGATCTAGTTATTGATCATTCAGTACAAGTCGATCAATCAGCAAAAGGAGATTCTTTTGATAGAAATGTTGAAATAGAATTTAAGAGAAACGGTGAGCGATATTCTTTTTTAAAGTGGGGACAAAATGCATTTGATAATTTTAGAATTGTTCCTCCAGGAACTGGAATTTGTCATCAAGTAAACTTAGAGTATCTATCTAAAGTTGTTTGGTCAGAAAAAATAAATAATGAAAGTTATATTTTTCCTGACACTTTAGTAGGTACAGATAGTCATACAACAATGGTTAATGGACTATCAGTTTTGGGTTGGGGAGTGGGGGGCATAGAAGCAGAGGCTGGTATGTTAGGTCAGCCCATCTCAATGTTAATTCCTGAAGTAATTGGTTTTGAAGTCAAGAATAAAATGCCTGAGGGCACAACAGCTACAGATCTAGTTTTAACTGTTGTTAAAATGTTAAGAGATAAAGGTGTCGTTGGAAAGTTTGTTGAGTTTTATGGGGAAGGTTTGAAAAATCTTACTTTAGCTGATAGAGCGACCATAGCAAACATGGCACCTGAATATGGAGCAACTTGTGGTTTTTTTCCAGTAGACGAAGAAACATTAAAGTACCTTAAATTTTCTGGTAGAGACGAACAAACAGTTAAAATAGTTGAACAATATGCAAAAACCCAAGGCTTATGGGTAAGTTCAGATATTGAGTTTACAGATAGGTTAACATTAGACATGTCTTCTATAGTCCCTACTATTTCTGGCCCCAAAAGACCACAAGATAAAGTCTTGCTTTCAGAGGCCTCTCGAAGCTTTAAAAATAATTTTAGAGAGATTACGAATAAAAAAGAATTTATATCTTCGAAAGTAGCAAATACAGATTATGAAATTAAAGATGGAAGTATATTAATTGCTGCAATTACATCTTGTACAAATACATCAAATCCAAATGTTTTAATAGGAGCAGGTTTATTAGCTAAAAAAGCAGTTGAGTTAGGATTGGAGGTCAAGCCCTGGGTTAAAACATCTTTAGCACCTGGGTCTCAAGTAGTTACAGATTATCTTGAAAAAGCTGGATTAAATATTTATTTAGATAAATTAGGATTTAATTTAGTTGGTTACGGCTGCACAACATGCATTGGTAATTCTGGTCCATTACCAGATAATATTGTTGAAGCTATACAAAAAAAAAATCTTTATGGAGTATCTGTTTTATCAGGTAATAGAAATTTTGAAGGAAGAATTTCTCCACATATCAAAGCAAATTACTTAGCTTCACCACCCTTGGTCGTAGCCTATGCATTGGCTGGTCATATGGATTTTGATTTATTTGAAGATTCTTTTGGCAAAGATAAAGATGGAAAAGATATTTATTTAAAAGATATATGGCCATCGAACAAAGAAATAGAGGAAACTTTAAACTCTTCTTTAAACGCAGATATGTTTATTAAAAGATACTCTAATATTTCGCAAGGACCAAAACAATGGCAAGAAATCAAAACTGAAAAAAGCAGTATTTATAATTGGGATGATAATTCTACATATGTAAAAAAACCTCCATTTTTTGATAATCTATCAGACCTACCTGAGGGGTTTAAACCTATTAAAGATGCTAGACCTTTATTAATTTTAGGAGACATGGTTACTACAGATCACATATCCCCAGCAGGCAACATTCAAAAGGAAAGTCCAACAGGAGAATATTTTATGAATCATCAAATTTTACCTAAAGATTATAATTCTTACGGCTCAAGAAGAGGTAATCACGAAGTTATGATGAGAGGAACTTTTGCTAACATTAGAATAAGAAACGAGATAGCACCTGGAACCGAAGGCGGATTCACAAAATTATATCCAGAAGGAAAAGTAATGCCTGTTTATGATGCAGTTGTTGAATATAAAAAAAGAGGTACAGATTTAGTAGTTATAGGTGGAAAAGAATATGGAACTGGATCTTCAAGAGACTGGGCAGCGAAAGGAACAAAATTACTTGGGGTAAAAACGGTGATAGCAGAAAGTTTTGAGAGAATTCATAGGTCAAACTTAATAGGAATGGGAATTTTGCCGCTTCAATTTAAAGAAGGCATGAATAGAACTAATTTAGACTTAAAAGGACCAGAATTAATTAGCGTACTAGATATAGAAAAAGGCATTAATCCTTCAGATATTGTAAAATTAGAGATAAAGTATTTATCAGGTGATATTAAAACTATTGATACTCTTTGTAGAATAGATACTAAAAATGAACTCGAATATTATAAAAATGGTGGAATACTTCAATATGTTCTACGAAATATGTTTTAATCATGGATGAAGAAACAGCTATTATTAACAGTAGTGCTCGAAATGAAAAAATAAAAAATTTTCTTATCAATAATAAAAAAAGATTGATTATATTTTTTTCATTAAGTTTATTTATATTAATTTGTTACTTTGGTTACAAAGAATATAAAGAAAATAAACAATTAAAAATTTCAGATCTATATAACTCAGTTGTAACAGAATATTCAGAAAAAAATAAAGAAATAACAAAAAACACTCTCGTTGAATTGGTAGATAAAAATGACTCTACCTATTCACCACTATCTTTATATTTTATAATTGATAATCAATTGATAACAGATAAATTAAAAATAAATCGTTTATTTGATACAGTCATTAATGACTCCAATCTAGACAAAGAGATTAAAAATTTAGTAATTTACAAAAAAGCACTCTATAATGCTGATAATAGCACAGAAAATGAGCTATTAAGCATATTAAAACCCATAATTAATTCTAATAGTGTTTGGAAGTCACACGCTCTTTATTTAATGGCAGAATATTTTTATTCAAAGGATGAAAAACAAAAATCAAAAGAGTTTTTTAATCAAATTCTCTTATTAGAAAATGCTAATCAAGATTTAATAATTGAGTCACAAAAAAGGTTAAATAGAGACTTAAGTGAATAAAATAATATTATTTTTTATATTAGTATTTATCATTAATGCATGTTCCTTTAATAAAAATTCAAAATTTTGGAGCGCCTCCCAGAAAATACTTGAAGAAAAGAATATTAATTTTAAGGAAATATTTGTTGAGGAAGACAAATTAGATCAAGAACTTAATACAAATTTAGCTATCAACCTACAAAATGATATTAATAAAAATTTTAAAGATAGAAATTATTTTAATAATGATGGTAGATTAAATTATAATGGATTACTTAAAAAATCTTCAAGATATAAATTCTCTAAGATAAAAAATTTTTATCAGTTTGAACCTACAATCTCATTTCATAATAAGAATATAATATTTTTTGATAATAAGGGGGCAATTCTTAATTTTGATGAAAAATCAAAGTTAATTTGGAAAAAAAATTATTATTCAAAATCAGAAAAAAAACTTAACCCTATATTACAATTTGCTAATAATGGTAAAGTTTTATTAGTTGCAGATAACATTGCAAAATCTTTCTCGATTAATATAGAGAATGGTGAGTTAATTTGGTCTAGAAATAATTTAGCACCATTTAATTCTCAAATTAAAATATACAAGGATAAATTTTTTGTAATCGATTTTTTAAATACACTCAGATGTTTTTCAATTAAAAATGGTAAAGAATTATGGAACATTAGAACAGAAAATTCGTTAATTAGATCTCAAAAAAAACTTTCTATGGTTATAGTAAATGATTTATTATATTTCCAAAATTCCATAGGTGATATAAGTGCAATAGACATAAACCAGGGTCAATTATTATGGCAATTACCAACACAAAGTAGTTTGATTTATGAAGCTGCTTTTTCTTTACAAACCTCAGATCTTATAACAGATGGTAATACTTTATTTTTTTCTAATAATAAAAATCAATTTTTTTCAATAGATCTTGAGTCAGGAAGTTTTAATTGGGAAAACAAAGTTAATTCAAATGTAAGACCAAGTTTAATTGGAAACTATATATTTACGGTTTCATTAGAAGGCTATTTAGTAATAATTGAAAAAAATAACGGAAACATAATTAAAGTAACTGACGTTTTTAAAAATTTTAAAAAAAAGAAAAGAGATATGATTAAACCTACAGGTTTTATCATAGGCTTAAAAAACATTTACCTAACCACTGATAATGGTCGATTACTGATTATTGATATTAAAACTGGAATAACAAATTCAGTTTTAAAAATAGATAATGACAAAATATCTAGACCATTTATATCAAATAAAAGTTTATTTGTTGTAAAAGACGATTCTATTATAAAATTAGATTAATGTTTCTAAAATTGTTAGAAAAACTAGGTCGAAAAAAAGTTGTTCTTGATAGGGGCCCATCTCATCCAAAATATAATGAAGCTAAACCTTGGATGAATAGATATTATGTTTTATTAAGACATCGACCAAAATGGTTTCCATTCAATATTTTGATTCATGAAATGTTAGCAGACGATCACGGAGATGGTGTACACAACCATACTTTTCCTTATATGACAATCGTCTTGAGAGGAGGTTATTGGGAAACATTAAACTCAGGTAAATATTGGAGGCCACCAGGATATGTAGGCTTTAGATCAGCAAACAATTTGCATAGAGTTGATCTTAAACCAGGCACAAAACCATTAACATTATTTATCTCTGGCCCATTTGGATTAAGAAAAGGACCAAGGTCAGAATATGGAATAGACTTTAAAACAAAAAAATGAATTTAAATTTTTTTTTTTTAAAACATTGTAAAAATAATAAATTTGAAATTAATCAAAATCAATTAGAAATAATTGATAATCTTGAAAACTTTCATTCAGAAAATTTTCAACAAAATCTGGTAAGTAAAATTTTTAAAAAAAATAAAATGAAATTAAGTTTTTATTTAGTAGGTGACGTTGGTGTTGGGAAAACGATGATTTTAAATTTTTTCTTTAATATATTTGATAAGAAAAAGATAAGACTTCATTTTAATGAATTCATGATTAAATTTCATAATTTCATTTTTGATAATAAGAATAAAAACAATGCAATAGATTTATTTGTCAAAGATCTAAAAAAAAATGCCAAACTAATTTATTTTGATGAATTTCAAGTTACTAATATCGTTGATGCAATGATTTTAGGAAAACTATTTAAAAAAATATTTGATGAAAAAATTAAAGTTTTATTTTCTTCGAATATAAAAATTGATGACTTGTACAAAGATGGACTGCAAAGAGATCAATTTATGCCATTTATAAAAATATTAAAAAAAAATTCTTATGAGAAGGAATTGTTAATTAAAAATGATTACCGGTCTGGTAATAATAAAAATTTAGATAGATTTTTATTTCCAATAAATCAATCAAATAATTTTATATTTAATAAATATTTTAGAAAAGTTACAAAAAATAAAGATAAAACAATAAAAATTTTAGAAATAAAAGGTCGTAAATTAAAAATAAAAAATTTTTATGACAAAGTCGCCAAATTTAGTTTCAATGAATTGTGTGATAAGAATTTGGGCTCCGAAGATTATGTAAGTATTGCAAATAATTGTAATTTTATCTTTATTGAAAATCTACCCAATTTTAATGAAAATAATTCTGATCAGCAACAAAGATTCATTACTTTAATAGACATAATTTATGAAAATAAGATACCTTTGATGATTACTTCGCAAGTTGATTTAAGATTAATCAATTCATCAAAAAGTATACAAGCGTCATTTAAAAGAACCATAAGTCGATTATATGAGCTTACTTCAATTAAATATAAATAAATTATGAAACAAAAATTTTTTGATTTAAAAATTAATACAAATGGTCAAAAACTTTATGATTTCACAGATCAAGCAATTAAATGGATAAAAAAAAATGATTTTACTAACGGCATCCTAAATCTTAATATTCAGCACACTAGCGCGTCATTAATCGTCCAAGAAAATACTGATCCTGATGTTCAAACTGACTTAATAAATTATTTTAATAAGATAGCCCCTATGGATAATTCACTATATATTCATACAACAGAGGGCATAGATGATATGCCTGCTCATATAAAATCATCCTTAACTAATAACCAGATAACTTTAAGCATTAAGAATGGTGAACTAATGCTAGGAACTTGGCAAGGACTGTATCTTTTTGAACACCGATTAGCTCCTCAGTTAAGAAATGTAGTTTTTCATTTTTTAGGAGATTAATTAATATTTAACGATAGGGATTATAAGCCCACTGTAAAATTGCTTGTCGTTGTTTTTTTCTACAACCAAGATCACCTTCTCCACAATTTTTTTCTATCGCAATAACGTGTCTTCTAAAATTTTTCCATCTTTTTATTTGAATTTCATCCATATGAGGAATTCTTCTTCCGTTAGTAAATCTGCAATACCATTGAAACCAGCCCAATGGATCTTCCTTAAAAATCCATCCTTTTTCAATCCAATGTTCCCTTGAAAGCCCAGATACAACTTTGAATCTATTTAGATTTACATCAAATGTTTTACTTAATTTAGCATTTTTAAACCAGGCTTTTGGATACTCTTTAATATCAAACCCAAAATATGAACCACCAAAAATACCTAATTCCATCATTTTTTTAGGAGTTAATTCAGGTTTAAATATTTTATAAAAATCCTGATTATTAACTTCCTTTTTAACAATTTTTTTCATTAAAGAATTTTATTGACTTATAAGTTTTTGATACATTTCTTGGTCAGTGTCTCCTTCACAACCAATTAATAATATATTTGAGTCTTTATTAAGTCCAAGTTTTTCTTTTATTTTTTTGTCCTCACAACTTGAAATTAGGCTGATTACACCAGGGGCGGAATTCTCACCAGCAATAATTTTTTGATCACTAAAGCTGGCATTTCCAAGTAATTTCATAGTTTTTGCAATATCATCATCGGGTAGGCTCATACAAAACTTGACTGAATTTTTCAGAATTTCCCAAGGAACTAACGATACTTCTCCACATGACATTCCACCCATTAAGCTTTCTCTTTTAATATCCAATTTTTCTATTTTACCAGATCTGATACTTTCCATAACACATGCGGCACTGTCAGGTTCAACAACTATAATTTCGGGTATATCTTTTAAAAATTTTGCAATACCAGCTATCATAGCTGCAGCCATTCCACCTACTCCTGCTTGTAAAATTACATGAGAAATTTTTTTTTGATTAATTTGATCTATAATTTCTTTCATCATAACTGTATATCCAGCCATGGTATATTTTGGAACTATCGTATAATCTTTCCAAGCAACATCCTGAACTATTTGCCAATTATTTTCTGTGGATTGTTTAATACACTCAATTAATGAATTTTCATAATTACCTTTTATTTTTATAACATCAGCACCAAGATCAGCCATTGCTTTACCTCTTGATTCAGTGACATATTCACTTATAAAAATTTTACATTTTAATCCTAATCTCCTAGCACCCCAAGCAACTGATCTACCATGATTTCCAGCCGTAGCAGTGGCAATTATAATTTCTTTATTTTTTTTAAAAATTTTTTCTACCGCATAAGCTCCCCCAAGTGCCTTGAAAGATTTAAGATCAAATCTTTTGCTTTCATCTTTATAAAAAATTTTATTTAAATTTAGTTCCCGAGAAAGTTTGTTTAATTCTAACAGTGGTGTTGGCGCGTAATCGTTCCATTTTGAAATGGTATTATATGCTTCTTCGATTTCTTTTTCTTGTAAAGAATTTAAAATTTTATCTCTACTAAAAGAAAATTTTTTATTTTCTAAGAATTCAGTGAACTTCCATAAGTGACTATTAGTTAAAATTGGCATAATTGATTATTTTAACCTATTATTCTTCTCACACCTAGTAATTGCTTCTGTTTTAATTCTTTAGTTTTATAATTTCAAGGCATAATATAAACTTCTAGAATAATTTAATTTAACAAATAAATTAAAAAAAATGAAAAAAATTTTGGTTATAGGTGGAGGTGCAATGGGATCAGCTTTTACTATTCCATGTTTTGAAAACAAAAATGACGTCACAATTACCGAACCATATAGCAAAAAGTTTATAAGGGAGTTATCATCCAAAAAAAAATTTCATTCAGTTCTAAAAGTTAAACTTTCTAAGAAGTTAAAATTTAAGAAATTTTCTAAGAATTTATTGAGAGAAAAATTTGATCTTATAGTAATCGCTCTTAGTTTACCCGGGATAGATTTTATTGGAAAAGAACTAAAAGACAGCAATGTTAAAACCCCAATTTTAATTCTTACTAAAGGTCTTAAACATGAGAAAAAAAATAATAGAATTTTAACAATTTCTGAACAACTTAGAAAAGTTTCAGGAACTAGAAATATATCTGTCTTGAAAGGCCCGTGTTTAGCAAAAGAATTGGCAAGAAAAAATCAAACAAGTGTTGTTATTGCCAATAAAAGTATTAATTTTGCAAAGAAAATTGGAAAGAGAATTTCTACAAAATATTATCTTGCTGAATTTTCAAAAGATGTGATTGGTGTAGAAGTTTGTTCAGCTATTAAAAATATATACTCAATGATAATAGGAGCCGGACAAAGTTTGAATATATCTTCAAATTTATTTCAAAAATCGATAATTGAGATGAGATATCTCACAAAGTATTTTAAGGGCAAGGAGGAGACAACCTTGGGACTTGCTGGAATAGGAGATCTTTACGTCAGCGCAGCTGGAGGCAGAAATAGCAAAATGGGAAATTATTTAGGAAAGGGATATACATTCAAAACAGCAAAAAAAAAGTTCATGCCAAATGATACTGTAGAAGGCGAACAGCTTGTTAGAGAAATTGCTCCATTTGTTCTAAAAAAAGTAAATAAAAGCAAAGTACCACTGATGGTAAATTTGATTAGAACAATAATTAAAAATAAAAAATTAAAAATTTAAAATAAACCCTCAATCTCACCTTTTTTATTCAGTCTAATAGAGTTAGCTGCTGGAACTTTTGGTAAGCCTGGCATTGTCATTATTGATCCACAAACAACTACTACAAATTCAGCTCCAGAAGATAGCCTTACTTCTCTAATTGGTATTTCATGATTGGAGGGTGCACCCTTTAGTTTAGGATCCGTTGAAAAACTATATTGTGTTTTTGCAATACATACTGGTAAATGTCCGTGACCATTGTTTTCAAAAACTTTTAATTGATCTTTAACTTCATCACTAGCTGTAATATTGCTAGCTTTATAAATTTTTTTTGCAATTAATTCAATTTTATCCCATAATTTGAGATCATCTTTATATAAAAATTGAAATTTGTTTTTAATTTTTTTATTGTTACAAATCTTAACAACTTTTTTTGCAAGGTCAGTTGTTCCTTTCCCACCTTTTGCCCAATGCTTACATTCACTTACTTCAACTTTCATATTTTCACAAAACTTTAGTACTGTTTCAACTTCTTTTTTTGTATCTAATGAGAAATGATTTATTGCAACAATTGGTTCCAAACCAAATTGTTTTATATTTAAAATATGTCTCTCTAAATTTACCAATCCTTTTTTTAACGCTTCTACATTTTCACTTTTTAAATCGTGTTTTTCTAAACCTCCATGCATTTTTAAAGCTCTAATAGTAGCTACGATAACTACACAACTAGGAGTAAGACCTGCTTTTCTACATTTAATATCTAAAAATTTTTCAGCTCCAAGATCTGCACCAAAACCTGCCTCTGTAACAACATAATCCGATAATTTAAGCGCTGTTTTAGTTGCAATAACAGAATTACATCCATGGGCAATATTTGCAAAAGGACCACCATGAATAATAGCAGGATTATTTTCTAAACTTTGAGTTACGTTTGGTCTTATTGCCTCTTTTAATAAAACAGTCATAGGACCGTGAGCATTTAGATCTCTTGCATAAATAGGATTTCCTTTTTTATTGTAAGCAATCGTGATGTTTCCAATTTTTTTTTCTAAATCATTCAAGTCATTAGATAGGCAGAATATTGCCATTACTTCTGATGCAACGGTTATATCAAAACCATCTACTCTCTTGAAATCTTTTGCTACCCCACTAGTGTTGATATCAATAAACCTAAGAGCACGGTCATTCATATCCATCACACGCTTCCATACAATCCTATTTTCATCTATATTCAGTTTATTTCCCCAATAGATATGATTATCAATCATTGCTGACAATAAATTATGTGCTGATGTTATTGCATGGAAATCACCTGTGAAATGCAAATTTATTTGCTCCATAGGCACAACTTGTGCGTAACCTCCTCCTGCCGCACCACCTTTCATTCCAAATGATGGGCCTAGACTTGGCTCTCTTAAACAAACGATAGATTTTTTTCCAATTTTATTTAAACCATCATTTAAACCTACTGAAGTTGTAGTTTTTCCTTCACCAGCTGGTGTTGGAGTTATGGCAGTGACTAAAATTAAATTACTATTCTTTTTTTTTTTAAGTTTGTCTAAGAATTCGAAATTTATTTTGGCTATATGTCTACCCATTGGGCTAAAAGCACTGCTTTTATCTGGGACTTTGATTTTAGCTAAAATTTTATTGATTGGCTTCATTTTAGCTTTTCTCGCTATTTCTATATCTGTTTTAAATTTTGTCATTTGAAATTTTATTTATATAAAAACGCCTGATTAGTATCTCTTTTTAGAGGCTTTGGAAATATCTAAAAATTATATATAAAAAAATATGGACTATTTATATTATTATAAAATTTATTAATGTAAAAATATTCAATATTTAGTTACGTTAAGAATGCATTTTCCAATCATGAAAACTAGGATTTGGTCTGAAAAGATCCAATTTCAAAGAATGAATAAGAAGTAGTTATTATTGGAGGTTGAGGTCATGGCTAGGCTACTGCTTATTATTTTGCAAAAGAACACAATTTTACAAATGTTACTATCGTAGAAAAAGACCATTTAAAAAATGAAAATGTAGAAGTATTAAAAAAAGAGTGTCCCTTTAATTTAAATATTTTAAAAAAAATAACTCCATAAATTCTACTTAGAATAGAATATCATTTACCGTCGATATGCTTGATGATTGCCCTAATAAAGTAAGATTATTTTTTTTAGAAGTTTTAGCGAATCACTTTAATATTATATTGCTGACGGATCATTGGAATTTTGGTTTAAGTCAATATAATACTTATTTCAATCTCGCGTTGCAATATAAACACCTATTGTGGTTATTAAAAAACCCAGAAGGTCTAAATTAGTTAAATTTTCATTTAAAAAAAGCCAAGCCATAAAGGCAGATGTTGCTGGAATTAAAAAAAATATTGATACAGTTTTGCTAGCTGAATTATTTTTAATTAAATACATCAATATTGTGAAAGCACCAAATGACACTAAAAAAATTTGATGGCTCATTGCTATTATAAATGTTTGTGAAAAATTAATGTAAGGTTTTGTAAAAAAGATTATTATTATAATGTGAAATATTACACCTCCAAAAGCCTGATACATATTACTTACTACTAACGGTAAATTATTACTGATCTTTTTTTGCCAAATAGTTGAAGATGTAATCGCAACTAATGCTATCAGAGTTGCAAATAAACCTAATAAAGGTATGTCTGAGCCTATATCCCAACCAAGAACTAAAGCTGCACCAGAAAAGCCAAGTAAAACCCCAACCCATTGTTTGATAGTAACTTTTTCTTTTAGAATTGGCCCACTTAAAATATTAGTTAGAATTGGTTGAAGAGTAACGATTAGCGCGGCGATACCTGTCGGCATACCAATTGAGATAGAATAAAAAACTCCGCCTAAATACAATCCATGGAAAAGAACACCACTTAAAAAGGATTCAATAAAATTTTTTTTATTTATTAAAATTTTTTTTTTTGAATAAAGAGAAAATAAAAAAAATCCTAATGTTACAATTGCAAATCTAAAAGCAAGAGCCGCAAATGGATCACTATTATCAATTATTGGCTTAGTTGTTATAAATGCAGAAGACCAAAGAATGATGAAAATTAATGGAAATATTTTAGTCATAATATTTTATAAACCAAAAAGTTAGGTAAAATCATATAAATTTGAACTCAATTTGAACGATTTAATAATAGAAACTGCTTTGCAAATCACGTACTGTTTATAGATGATTATGAGGCTTGTAAGAATAGGTGTGATCTTAATTTCGTTTTTATTTTTAACGGGATTTTTACCTTTATTATCTTTATTAGGTCCAGGCTATACAGCTGTTTCATCTGGCAGTTTATATAAAGCTGGTGCTCAATATTTTATAAACAAAAGTATCGAGAACAAAACTGGAAAAAATTCTTTAGATTTTGTTAAAGACAAAATAGAAGAGAAAAAACATTCAAATTATATAAATCAAGAGCTTAAAAAAATAATTGAAAGAAGAATTGAGCTTGCTAGAAAAAAGTTGAATCTCAAAAATATTAGTCAATAATTTTTAAATAAATTAAATTTTCTTGTTTAGTTTCTTTACACCATAACTCATAACTTTCACACATCCTCCATACATGATCGAATGCTCTTTGAGAAATTTCTAGTGGATAGTTGCTTTTTGTATAATATAGATCTGGAAATTGAATTAGTTGTTTAGTTATTATGTCTTTTTGAACTTTTAGAAGTCTTAATGTTTCTTCTGAAATTTTCTTTTTAGTATCTTCATCTACAAAATTATTTTTTTTTAATTTTTCAAACCATTTATTATGAAATTTACCACTACTTATTTCTTTATATATCTCAGAGCCAATAAAATTATCAATTGCATCTTTATTAGAAAAACTTATATTTTTTTTTTTGATTTTTGAGATTTCTAGATAAATAATTTCTGCAACAAACAACATGTATGGTTTGTCTTTAGAAACCATAAATTATTTTTTATATTTTTTCATAGCGGCGTACGCTAATATTAAATTTGGATCTAAAAATAATTTGGATTTTTTAATATTTTTGAAAGATTTAAATGCAAATATCGCTATCGGTAATTCTGTACAACCTAGGATAATTTTTTTACATTTTTTTTTTTTTAAATAATTAATAGCTGGTTTAATGACACTGTTTGCACCTTTTACATTGCCCATCTTTACAAACTTAATAGCTTTATTTACTGATTTTTTTTGAAGAATAGATGTTGGAAAGATTAAATTATATTTTCTATCAAAAAAATTATTATAGATTCCAGTTTTAAGAGTACCTTCTGTGGCGAGTAATCCTATTGCAGAACCTTTTTTACATTTTTCAAGTGTATGATTAAACACCTCTTTAGGCATATTGATTATGGGTAATTTAATTTTTTTTTTTAAATCTTTATACCAATAATGAGCAGTATTACAGGGTATAACTATAAATTTACATTTACTTTTTTTGAGTAGCCGACAACCATTCATTAGACTTCTTAAAACTAAGCCATACTTTTTTTGACTTTTATTATTAACCGATTTATTCGATATATTTCCTGTATGAACACCAATAGACTCAGGTCTTCCGGGAATATTCGCTTTATTATAAAGGATGAATAGAGGATATTCTTGATCGATTTTACCTCTATTTAAGATTGCAAGTTTATTGCAGAAGTCTAGACCCGCCTGTGTGCCCATGCCTCCAAGAATACCAATCATAAATTTTAATGTATTATATAGAATTAATTATTGGCTATAAAAAAAGTAATTTCTTTTAAAAAAAATACGATAACTTATAGCCAATAAATGATATTATGAAAATTATGCAGTTTTTAAGTTAACTGCTGAAGGACCTTTAGGACCATCTTCAACATCGAAAGTCAAAGCTTGACCCT
>MDTB01093908.1_pt1 | contig 20333 bp, 18 predicted proteins | sample 811161 | NCBI WGS metagenome assembly MDTB01 (sample SAMN05326650, study PRJNA326480) | marine metagenome | isolation source: seawater | place: Mediterranean Sea | collected 2009 | reverse complement strand
CTGATATAGCTAATCAATTAAACTTTTAAGAGGGAAAATGAGAGTACAAACAACTGAATCAAATAAATCAATTAAAACAAAAAGTAAAATGATGAATCAATCCAAAAAAATTGTTGAGTCTTTACCATACAAAATTAAAGACATTGCATTAGCAAAATTAGGTAGAGATAAGATTGATATTTCTGAAAAAGAAATGCCAGGCTTGATGGAATTAAGGAAAAAATATTCTAAATCTAAACCTCTAAATGGTTTTAGGCTTACAGGATCATTACATATGACAATTGAAACTGCAATTCTAATAGAAACTTTAAAAGATTTAGGTGCTGATGTACGTTGGGCAAGTTGTAATATTTTTTCAACGCAAGATGAGGCAGCAGCTGCAATTGCTAAAACTAAGACTCCTGTATTTGCTTGGAAAGGTGAAACGCTTGAAGAATATTGGGATTGTACTTTACAGGCATTAACCTTCAAAAATAACTTAGGACCGAATCTTATTGTTGATGATGGTGGCGATGCAACCTTATTAATTCACAAGGGATTCGAATTAGAAAACTATTTTAATGAACATAAAAAACTTCCAAAAATTGCTTCAAAGAATGAAGAGGAAATTGTAATTGAAAAACTTTTAAGGAAAGTTCATAAACTTAATCCAAATCATTGGCATAATATTGTTTCTGAAATTATAGGAGTTTCAGAAGAAACAACAACAGGTGTGGCAAGATTACAGCAAATGGTCGAAGATGCTACTTTATTGTTCCCCGCATTTAATGTAAACGATGCAGCAACTAAATCTAAATTTGATAATCTTTATGGTTGTAGAGAATCCTTAGCTGATGGGATTAAACGTTCAACGGAAATAATGCTTGCTGGAAAAACTGTCGTTGTTTGCGGCTATGGAGATGTTGGTAAAGGTTCTGCACAATCGATGAAGTCATATGGCTGTAAGGTTATAGTAACTGAAATTGATCCAATATGCGCTCTTCAAGCAGCAATGGAGGGATTTGAAGTGAGAAAGCTTGAAGATGTACTACACAGAGGAAATATATTTGTTACAACTACTGGAAATAAAGATATTATCACCTTAAAACATATGAGAAAAATGAAAGATCAAGCAATCGTTTGTAATATTGGACATTTTGACAATGAAATTCAAGTAGATGCATTAAATAAATCAAATGCAAAAAGAGATCAAATAAAACCTCAACTTGATAGATATACTTTTAAAAATGGCAATCAAATATTTTTATTAGCAGAAGGTAGGCTTGTAAACTTGGGTTGTGCTACAGGACATGCAAGTTTTGTAATGTCAACTTCATTTTCAAATCAAGTATTAGCCCAAATATTTTTAGCTAAGAATAAACCTGTAACAGGGATATATGATCTACCTAGAAAGTTAGATGAAGAAGTTGCTAGAATTCATTTGAAACATCTTGATGCTGATTTAACAAAACTTACTAAATCTCAAGCTGATTACATCGGAGTAAAAATTAATGGTCCATTTAAGAAGGACGAATATAGATATTAATCTTCACAAATCTTTTTCAATTGATTAATAATTTGATTTTCATCATTAATTGACAATAAATAATCTATATCGCTTTCAAAACTCTCTCCTGTTTTAGATAAATCTTTAGAGAGGAATATTTTTTTATCTTCTGTCGATTGTAATTTGGAAATGGAGAGATTCTCATGCATTTTTTCAGAATCAAGTAACCCAGTAATCTCAATTGCAATATCTCCATTAGGATTAGACTTAGATTTTATTGTGTTCCCACTTAAGTGAATCATTTTACGAGCAATATCAATTATTTTAATTGGTTCGCCCATATCTAGAATAAAAAGTTCACCTCCCTTTGCCAGGCTAGATGATTTTATTACTAAATTTGCTGCTTCTTTAATGCTCATGAAATATCTTGTTACGCCCTCATTTGTTACAGTCAGGCTCTCCTTATTTAAAATTTGCTTTTTAAAAATTGATATCACAGAACCTGAAGAGTTGAATACATTACCAAATCTTACAGCAGAAAAAAAAGAGTTTCCGCTTTTGTGATATTCATGAATTAAGATTTTTTCACACACTCTTTTTGTCATACCCATAATAGTTGTTGGAGATGCAGCTTTATCTGTACTAACCAAAGTCAAATGTTTTATTTGATTTTCTTTAACACCGTTTAAAACATTTATAAAACCATTAATATTATTTGTAATTGCAGATCTAATATTTTCGTCGACTAAACCTACATGCTTGTATGCAGCAGCATGATATACAAAATCAATTTTATTATTTTTGAAAAATGATTTAATAATTTCACTATCTTTCAAATCAATTAAATAACATTCTAGATCTATATTACTAAAAAGCTTTATTAATTTATTTTTTATATTGAAAAGAGCAATTTCAGAATTGTCAAGAAGGATAAGTTTTTTTGGATTTTTTAAAGCAATCTCTTCTGCAAGAATACTACCAATAGATCCTCCGCCACCTGTGACCAAAACTGTTTTATTCTTAAAATAGTTTTTTGAAATATCAATAGTATCAATTATTGATCTATCTGCAATATCTTCAATAGAAAAATTTTTAAGAATATTTAAATTATTTTTACCTTCAACTAGATCATTTATATCTGGAATTTCAACAACCTTTAAAGGATAGTCTAAGATATAGTTATAAATTTTTTGCCTTATTTCTTTATCATTTAATTTTGAAGGTATAAATAATGTTGTGACCTTCTCTTTTTCAATTAATTTCTTAATATTATCAATATAATTAACAACAACCCCATTAAGTATTAAACCATTAATCTCTTTTTGATTAGAAAGAATTGAAACGACTTTATAGTGTTCGTTTTCAATTATATTGAGAATTGATCCACTATCAGAATCATTTAAATAGACTTGATCTAATAATATTGCCACATTATCATTGTTATTTTTTACAATATCGTTAAGTAAAGCTCTTGCAATTATTCTAGATGAAAAAATCAATCCAAGTGAAAAGAAATAAGAAGTAAAAAATATTTTACTCAGACTTATATCAATAAAATATAATACTGTGCCTGCGAGCAAATAAGGTATAAGCAAGGAATAAGATAGTTTTGAAACTGATTTTATTGATATAAAACGAACAACGTTATTATAGACTTTAAAATGATTAAAAAATAGAATAACTAATAATCCAAAAGGTATAAATAGATAAGTTTTTGAAAAACTAGGATAAAAAAAGTAGGTAAATAATAATAGATTTAGAAAAATGATTAATGCATCATTCAGCATTACAATTAACCTTTTAATATTTCTAGGTCGATCGAGTAAATAATTTAAATAATCTTTAATGAGAGACTCCTTCTCTAGAAATTACTTTTATTAAAGTCATAAATAAAATCTTAATATTTATAATAAAACTTTTATTTTCTAAATAATGATAATCTAACTCAACTTTCTTCTCTAAAGAAATGTTATCTCTACCATTAACTTGAGCCCAGCCAGTAACTCCAGGCTTGAGTTTAGCTATATTATATTTATCTCTAAGTTTAATTAAATCATATTGATTGTGCAGAGCAGGTCTTGGGCCAATGAAATTCATTTGACCCAACAAAATATTTATTAGCTGAGGTAATTCATCCAAACTATATTTTCTAAGAAAATATCCTGAAGATAAAATATTATCTTCAAAATTTTTTACCAAATGTGTAGCAATATCTTTTGTATCTTTTTTCATTGTCCTAAACTTAATTATATGAAAATGTTTATTTTTTCTTCCAACTCTTTTTTGCATAAAAAAAATTGGAAGACCATCATCAAATAAAATAATAATTGAAACAATTAATAAAATTGGTGACAAAAAAATCAACATTGCTAACGCTATAATTCTATTAAACATATATAGAAATTGTTTCCTTGAATGATTGATTACAAGAAAATTTGTTTTGTTCAATTAGTAATATTTTTTTAGTTAATTTTTTTAACATTGTTATTCATAAAAAAATACATAAAATTGTCTTACTAAAACAATGAGTAATAAAATAAATTCTTTAATATTAGGAGATTTAATCCTAGATACATATGTCACTGGTGAAGTAAATAGAATTTCACCAGAAGCTCCGGTCCCAATATTACTTCAGAAAGATAATTATCATGTATTAGGTGGAGCGCTAAATGTGGCCCAAAATCTTTGTGATTTAGGAGTAAATGCTATTCCAATTGGCTTAGTTGGTGATGATTTTGCTGGAAAAAAGATATTGTCAATGCTCAAAGATGAAAAAATTGAAACTACTAATATTCTTTTATCAAAAAACTATATTACTTCAGAAAAAACCAGGTATGCATCAAATAATCATCATCTTCTAAGACTAGACAAAGAGATTGTTTGTAGTAAAAAAGATTGGAATGATTTTTTTGTGGAAAAAACATTAGAGTTACTTAATAAAATCGATTTTTTATTAATTAGTGATTACGGAAAAGGTGTTTGCAATGAGAACGTTCTAAAAGAAATTATAAAAGCATGCAATGATAAAAACATAAATGTTTTTGTCGATCCAAAAGGGAAAAATTATACTAAATATCAAAATTCTTTTTGCATAACACCTAACAAAAATGAAGCAGAATTAATTATTGATAAAAAACTATTAAATGATGAAGACTTTGAAAAAGCTGCTAAACAAATAGCAGAAAACTTTAAGATTGAAAATTGTATTATAACCAGAGGTTCTGATGGTTTAACCTGCTTTGATGGCAAGAAATCCTTTTATATTAAAGCTAATAAAGTTGATGTCTTTGATGTTAGTGGAGCTGGAGATAAATTTATATCAGTTTTAGCTCATAGGATTAGTCAAAATAATTCTATTTTTAACGCGTGCAATGATGCAAACTTTGAGGCTGGTGAATCTGTTAAATCTTTTGGAACTAGAGCAGTGCAACATTAAATCAATGAAAAATATATTACTAACAGGGTCTGAAGGGTTTATTGGAAAAAATGTTAAAGAAAAACTTGAGACAGATAATTACAATATTGTTTGTCTTGATATAGATTTTTATGAAAATGCTTCTTGGGAAAACAAACTTGAAGATATAATTAAAAAAACCGACCATGTTTTACATGTTGGGGCAATATCTGATACAATGCTTCAAGATGCTAACAAGATGATGAAATATAATTTTGAATATTCAAAAAAAATATTTGATCTCTGCCATAAACATAGATGTAAAGTAGTTTATTCTTCTTCAGCAGCCAATACCGGAGATAATGGTCTTCCCTCAAATATTTATGGATGGTCAAAATATTTAGCAGAACAATATGGCAACGCACTTCTTGATGACTTCATTGCTTTAAGATATTTTAATGTGTATGGTCCTGGTGAAGAAAATAAAAATAAAATGTCATCAGTTGCATATCAAGCTTGGAAAATAAAAAAATTTGAGCTGTTTGTTGGAAAACCTAGAAGAGATTTTGTTTTTATTGATGACGTCGTTGAAGCTACAGTTTATCCTATTTCTAATTCAATTTCAAAAGGTATATATGAAGTTGGTTCTGGGGAAGCTCGAACATTTGAAGATGTTTTAGATCTTATGAACATAAAATATACATATACTGACAAACAAAATATACCAAAAGGTTACCAATTTTATACAAAAGCATCTGAAGAAAAATTTATGAAAGGATGGAAACCGAATTATTCTCTCGAAAAAGGAATTTTTAAATACTTAAAAAATTTAAATAAATGAGAATGATTAAAAAATTTGATATAAAAATATTCCACTTCAAAATTAAAAATGCTGAAAATAAAAATCTTTATAAGCAATAGTCTTCTTTACATTCAAAATTTCGTTCTGTCCTCGATTCAAAAAATATTTTGGTTTAGAAATCCAGTGAATATTTCAAATATTTTAGTATATAAAGTTGGAAATATTGGAGATTTAGCAACCGCTTATCCTGCTATAAAAATTATTCGATATAAATTTCCTAACGCAAAGATTACACTCCTTACATCGACTGGAGACAGTAAAAGAATAAAGACAAAAAATTGGAAGAAGGGAGTTTCAGGAGCATCAATTTTCAAGAATCAAAATATATTAGATGATATTTTGTATTACGAAAAATTGGAATTTAAATCTATAACAAAGCTTATAAAAAAGATAAGAAAGAAAAATTTTGATAGAGCATTCGTGATGAGTGCAAGTGGTACTTCATTTTTGAGAGAATTTAGGAATTTACTTTTCTTTAAGTTGCTAAAAATTAATCATGTTTCAGGTTTCAATATCTCACTTCCAAGCATATTTAAAAAATCTTTCAGCCTACAAAAACCCTATTTGCTCATAAATGAAGTAGATAGAAATATTAATAATCTAGATCTTGGAATTACGTTTAATAAGAGTTTCTTCGATTATAAATTTCCTGAAATAAATAATAATCTAAAAAGTGAAATCAATCATTTAAAAAATATTCTTGTTGTCGCTTTAGGTAGCAAATTTCAGAATAGAAAGTGGAATAGAAACAAATTTGAATCAATTGCAGAGAGATGGCTAGAAGAAATCGGTGATGTAATTTTCATTGGTGGTAAAGGTGATTATGAAGATTCAAATACTATTATTGAAAATTTAAAGACTTATAACTTTAATAATAAATCAATTAATTTTTGCGGAAAAACGTCTATTGGTGAGTCTATATATCTTATTAATCAATCAAAAGCTATGATTGCCAATTGTAGTGGCCCAGCCCACTTAGCTTCCTTTACAAGTACAAAAGTTGTAACAATTCAATCATCATATAACTTTGCAAAAATTTGGGGTTCTTATTTTTCAACTAAATATGTTTTAAGGCCATCTTTTGAAATTAGCGGAAAAGATATTCAAAACTGTAAATCAATTAATGAAATTGAAGTGATTGAGGCTTGGACAAGTTTAAATAAAATAATTAATCTATGAATAAATCAAATCCAATTTGGAATATTTTTGGTCAAACTTTTTCACTACTAGGATTATTAATTTCAATCAAATTAATTACTAATTATGTAAAGCCAATTGATTATGGTATTTACACTATTTACTTTAGTATCGTTGTTTTTTTAAAAAACTTAAGCGTTCAACCTGCTATTCAAACAATTTTAAAATTTTTCCCAGAATTTAATATTGATGAGAATGGATTTAATAAATTTAATCAGTTGATTAGGAAACCAGTCTACTTTTTTGTTATGATTTTTATAATTTTCTTAATAGCTGGCATTTTTTTTCAAAATGACTACTTAATAAATTTCTCTTTAATTATTTGTGCCTTTATTACTGATTCAATAAGAGATTATTTACGAGCAATTCAAAATGCATTAAAAAACTTTCGAAAAATGTCATTTTTAACTTTAATTCCAAGTTATCTTAAGGGAATTATGGGAGTTATTTTATATATCAAATTTCCATATGCGGAATCATTATTATTAGGATTTATTATTGCAAACTTTATCACGTTAATTTTTTTCGGGTTAAATGACACATTTAAACTTTTACAATTTTCTAAAAATTATACATTAGACATTCATCCATTAAAGAAGTTTATAACTCCTTTAATTCCTCATAAGATTTCTAGCTGGTTTTTTATGTATATAGATAAGTATTTATTATTATTTTTTCTTGGACCAACAGTAGTGGGACTTTATACACCAATTTATAATTTACTTTATCAAATTTATTGGCTTATTCATGAAACAATAACTTTAAATTTTAGACCATATTATTACGATTTAGTTCAAAAAAGTAAGTTTTCAGATGCATTTAAAATTTTTAATAAAAATGTATACATAGCTGTATCAATATATTTAGTAATTGTCCTAATCTTCATTTCTCCGCTCAAAGATTTAACATCTTTATTATTAAGCAATGAGTATCTCGCATATATACATTTATCACCTTTGCTATGTCTATCTTTTTCAATGCAAATGATTGGATATATATATGAAACTATTTTTTATGGGACATCTAAAACATCATTAATATTTAAAATTCAATTTAGTGTTGGAATAATATTATTTGTTTTATCTGCATTTCTTATGCAGAAATTTGATGTCATTGGATTAATAATTGCATTAATTATTTGTAATCTGATCTTCGTTATAATAAGCACATTTTTCGCAAATAAAATTAAAATTGAAAAAAATTCTTTAAAGTGAAAATTGTTTTTTAAAAAAATCGTGTGTTGCAACATTTTCCTCAAATGAAAATGTATGTGTACCAATAGATTTACGAAAATAATTTGCAGTTGTTTCGAATAGAATTTTCTCTTTGTAAGATAATAAATCTAGATTACATATTTCAGCAATTCCATAACTAGCACCATAAATTTCAAAAGCCTGTTTTTGAAATACTCTATATAATTTTTTATCTTTTGAAAGTATTTTACCGCCATTTCTTGCAAATCTTGAATCAAATACTACAGGATTCATTGGATGTTTTTTCCAATTGCTTGAGTCAAAACTATCTGAGTAAAATATATGGAGCTCTGAACAGTGATCGCCTATATTTGAAGAACAAATATTTGTAAATAGCCACCATTTATCATCATGATAAAAAATATTTGAATCAGAAGCAGAGACATCGTTCATAATAATTTTATGCAAATTCCATTTATCTGGAAAATTTTCGCACTTGTATAAACGTATATCATTTGATTGATTTGATTCTGGGCACATATAAATCTCATCTTTAACTTTAAAAACATAAGGATATGATAAATGAAAATTTTCCTCAAGAACAGGTCCTAAAAAATTATATTTATCTTTTGAAAAAACTTCAATAGCAGATATCAGTCCCTTATTTTTTTTAAAATTGAAGTCTTCTACAAAAATAATATTTCTCTTATCGTGAATTTGAACAATTGGATCTGCAAGAAATCTATATTTTGGGTTCTTAATTTTTGTTGATTTTCTTAAAACGATATCATCCCAATTATCTGCAAATTGAAATGCAACACCCCACATATTTCTAACGAAAAAGAATTTTTTAATTGTTTTAGCTGAAATAATATATAGTGTTCTAAGAAAGTATTTAATTTGTATGAAAATATTTGGTACTGTATAAAGGGGATAATCATATTGTGTTTTAGAGATATGATTAATTTGATTCCCTTCTGCGATATCGAATAAAAGATTATGAAGAAAAATAATAGATTTTTTATAAATACGAGCCCAATTTAAAACATAAAAAAAACTAGTTTGAATTCTGCCTTTAAATAATACTTCACCTCCGTCAAGTTCTGCTGAAAGTTTTTGAATGATAAATCCTGTATAATCATTTTGTAAATATACCTCCCAAAAGCCAGGAGGTCCTCCCCTATTTACATCATTGTCAGCATGATGAAAAGATAGAATTCCATGACTACAAACTTTCAAAATTTTCCCTCTCAAGATTCCACTTCCTCCTCGAATTAAAATATCTAAATTGGAATTTGTAATTTTATTGCATTCAGAATCACTATATTTATAAACAAACCCACTTTTCGATATATCAGGATAAATATTTTCGTGAGGTATATTAATGTCTTTTAAATATTTTTTTTTGATAACGTCATTGACTTTAGGAAACTTTCTAAGTAGAAGCATTTCAAATTTTTTAATTAATGTAAAAGTTGTTAGTCTAAAAATTTTCTTAATGCCTCTTGACTTAATATAAGAACTTATTTGAGCAAATTTGCTTTGTCTGTTATTCTTTTTTTGAATGAAAATCTTGCTTATTTCATAGTTATCCTGGAGTTGGCTTAATTCTATAAGTTTCCAGATATTATATGGTATCAAGCCATCATCTATTATTATACCTACCTTTAATTTTTTATTAGTTGACATGTATTTATAGTTTAGGATTTAATTTAGATATTTTGGATAATATTTTATATAGTGAATAGAAAATTATACAATTTATAGTTGTGATAAACATTCCATTCAAAATTGAAAAAGGGTCTTTTTCAAATGAGTAAAAATGATAAAATAGTGCTGAGGATAATACAATTGAAAAGTGTGAAAAATTAAAGTGATAAACTATATAATAATTAATTAGTCTTGCAAAAAAAGCATAGAGTCCCATAATTATTATAACTCCAAGAGTGCCCGCTTCCAAATATCCATGACCAATTAAAGACGGTCCTGAAGCTTGTGTATATGCTGCAGTCATATAATCATAAGCAAAATCTATTGATGAGGTATGTATTGGTTTATCATTCCAAATAAATCTTGGAATCAAACCATAGATTGTAAAATAAATATAGTTACTAAAAAAGGAGTAAGGATAAACAGACGGTGTATAATATAAAGCTGCACACAAGACGCCAAAAATTGAAAACAATCTATGCGCAACATATTGAAAGCTACCTACAACCACTGTTGATTCTTTTGCTCCGCTAGACAACAAAGCATCCCGTACAAAAGTTCTATCTAAATTGCTTACAGTACTAACTACAGATTCACTACTAAAATTAAATAGAAAGTATAATGATCGTAAAAAAGGTGAAAATAAAAGGAGAATGAAGAATGCTAATCCAATATACATAAATACACTTTTAGGAATAACAAACTTTTGTTTTTTTAACGAGAGTAAACTATAAGGAACAATCACAGCAAAAAGTACTTTTAGAACATCCTCTTTTAAACCGGTTAAAAGTCCAAGTAAAACAGATAAAGTTATCATGCCATAAAAAATATATACTCTATTAACTGAAAGTGATTTTTGAAAAAATGCAAAAGATAGTAATGAAATGGCATAAAGATTGAAACTGGAAAAATAATTGAGATATGTGATTATACCACCAGAATTATTATTGCTTACTTGAGAAAGAACTGCTGATAAATCAGCAGCTCCATAGGAACCGGATCCTGTAGAACCCATAAAAAAAGTTATAAAAACTCTGATTGTTACACCAAAAAAAAATACTGTTACTAAAGAAAAAAAATTAATCTTGGTGAAGTTTATTTTATAATTAAGATTTTTTCTTTCAAATAATTGATAGAAAAATAAATATGATATTAATCCAATAAATGATAAAACAATTGCATGATTCGCAACTGTAAAGTGGAATATTTTTTCAGAAAAGAAATTTTTATCTACTTGCCAAATATAATATATACTTCCAAGGCCAATGAATATGTAAAATGCAATTAAATGGATATTTTTTAACGAAAACCAATTTTTATCACTAACAAACTCTTTAAAAAATTGAAAAAAAGTAAAATAAAAAATAACTGGATGTAATAGTGGTATCCAAAGAGCCAAGTAGTTTAATTCAAAACACTTCAATAGCGTTAAAATAGACATCAATAAGATTATCAACCAAATGACTATAAAATAAAATTGATTACTATAGTAATTCACAATCTAACTATTCATGATAAATCTTCTAAAGTAAACTACTCCAGATGAAATAATAAACGCATTAATCGTCATTAAAATTAATAAGTTGGTGCGATTTGGCCTTGATCTTTTATAAGGGAAAGTAGGATCTTCAATAAAAAATAAATCGGAAGATTGCTCAACTAATTGTACCTCTAATGCTTCAAGCTGAGTGTTCAATGAAATATATACACTAGTTTTCATATTAACCTCTCTTGAAAGTCTTGATAACTGCAATTGCAAAGAAGGACTATTAATATTTTTATTTTCGGATTTAAATCTATTTAAATTTTCTTCATCTTCTACTAATTCGTTTTTTACTTCAATCAATCTTGACTTTATAAACTCAATTTGATCTCGAGTAATCTGTGAAGAAAAATCAACGGTTTCAACTTCAAGCATTTTTGAAAGAACTCTTGTCATACCTTGTGCAAGCTCTCTATCAAAGGTTTCAATTGACACCATTAAAATATTTGTTATTCTATCTTTTTGAATATCAATGTGATTATCAAGTTTTTTGTTTATTTTAAAATCAATATCATCAAATTTTTTACTGCTCTTAATATTGTAATGCATTATATAAGCTTCTCGAATTGTTATATCTTTAAAATCGCTAAAAGAAATTTTTTTATCTAAAAATTTTTTTCTAAATTTTTGTGATTTTATCATACTTTTCATTACTTCTGGAATATGTAAAATAATACTTTTATCACTTGATAAAGCAGAAAGATTATTTAAACCAAATGAAGAAGCTAAAGCAGATATAGATGCGGTACTATTTGACGGAGTTGCATAGGAAATCACTTTAAATTCAGACTTATAATATTTTGGTAGTATTACAATAATTGCAAAAAAAATGCAAAATAAAGGAAAAAATGTTTTCAAAAATAATTTTTTATTTTCTTTTAATATTAATATTATATCATTCGTCATTCTGTAAAGATAGTTAAAATATTCCTTTTCTTAAATAGTAAATTAAACTTTCTTAGCCAAATATTTTATAATGTTAATTATGCTTTAAATAACTTAATTATCTAACTAATATATACTTTGTAATGAAAAACAAAATTTACATAGCAGCTGATGATACAAAAAAAGAAATGGGAGGAACATCTTATAGCACTCTAAGTCTTTTAAAATTATTGAGTAAAAAATATGATACTAAATTAATTTGCTTTGATTACGATAATGATAATAATACTAAAGATTTAAAGGTTATAAGTTTTAAAAATAGTTCAAAAATATTTTTCATAAGATTTGTAAAATTTTATAAATATTTAAAATCGGTAATTAATAAAAATGATTATTTACATGTTCAGAGCTTATGGAGATTCCACAGTATTGTTCCCTTTATTTTAAAAAAAAAATTAAAATTTAATTTGATATATAGTCCAAGGGGAACATTAGATAAATATGCATTAAGTTTTTCAAAATTTAAAAAACAAATTTTTTATAATTTATTTCTCCAAAAAAAATCTCTTGAATTGGCTGACTATTTTCATGCAACCTCAGAAAAAGAATATAAAGAAATTCGCGAAATGGGCTTTTCACAGCCAATAGCTATAATTCCTAACCCTATACAAAAAACAACCATGAAAGAAAATAAGAAAAGAAACGTTATTAGTTTTGTTGGAAGAATTCATCCAATAAAAGGATTGGATAATTTGTTAGCAGCTTGGAAAGAGGTAGATCATATTATGAAATATGATTTGAAAATTTATGGTGTTTGGGAAAATAAAAATTATGTTGATAAGCTTCAGAATTATATTAAAAAAAATAAGATAAAAAGAGTAAAAATTTATGGTTCAATTTATGGTGAAGAAAAAAATAAACTCTATCAAACGAGCTCTTTTACAATTTTTCCATCATTCACAGAAAATTTTGGAAATAGCATAGGTGAATCATTAATGAATGGTACTCCTGTTTTAGTGTCTGATAAAACACCTTGGGAAAACGTTCAAAATCTGAAATGTGGTTTTATTTTTAATAATAGTATTGGATCCATAAAAGATGTCCTAATTGAGATAAATAAAATTAAAAAAAGTGAAATAGAAAACTATAGTATCAATAGCCGAAATTATGCCTTAAAAACTTTTTCAAAAGATATAGTAGAAGATTCATTTTATAATTTTTATAGCTGGATAAATAACAAGGAAAATCAACCAAATTTTATTAAGATTAATTAATGAAGGTTAGCGTAATAACAACATGTTATAATTCAGAATCAACAATACTTGATGCTATTAAGTCTGTTCAAAATCAAACCTATCAGAATATTGAGCATGTAATAATTGATGGCGGATCAACTGATAATTCTATTGAGATTATAAAAGAAAATATAAATGAAAATACAGTATTTATCTCTGAAAAAGATGATGGCTGCTACGATGCATTCAATAAAGGTATTAAAAACGCCTCTGGGGACTTAATCGGTTTTCTTCATTCTGATGATATATTTTACTCAGATGATATAATTCAAAAATATTCTGAAAAAATTAAAGATGCTCCAGGTATTTATGGAGATTTAATCTATGTTGATGAAAAAAATATTGAAAAACAAATTAGACTATGGAAATCAAGAAATTTTGAAAAAAGAAATTTTTATCTAGGTTGGATGATCGCCCATCCAACATTATATCTCAGAAAAGAAATTTATGATAAATTTGGTGGATATGATTTAGACTTTCCTATAGCTGCAGATTACGAATTTATGGTTAGGGTTTTATTTAAAAATGATATTCAATGCTTATATTTACCAGAAATTGTAACAAAAATGAGAGAAGGCGGACAAAGCAGTGCTAGCATAAAAAATAGACTTTATTCTCAAGCTGAATGTTGGAATGCTTGGGTTAAAAATGATATATCTTACTTCCCAGTTTGGACTATACTTAAACCTTTTTCTAAAATTAATCAATGGTTTTTGAAGACTGCTTAGGTAGCTCTTTACTTAATTTTTAAAGATTCTCGTATTTTTGTAGCGGATATTTCTCCTATATTTTTAGGGGGTACATGTTCAATTATCTCATATCCAACTCCCCTACCATAATTTATTGATTCCACATCAGGGATAATAATTACTTTAACTCTTTTCGTATCAATTAAATCTTTTAATTCTTCTTCAATATTTTTTTTAACATCTAAAGGATTATATGGATTTGAATCATCTTTACTTACCTCACGAATCGCTACAAGAACATTCTTGCCTTCTTTCAATCTTTGGTCTATTAGCCATCTATGCCCTTTATGCCAGGGTTGCCATCTACCAATAAATAGAGAGTATTTCATTTGCTGTTAACCTTATATCCTTATTAGTTGTATTGATTGAATAAAAATTTTTTTTAGGCTTTTGATAATCCTTGGAAAAAAAATGTTCTCTTCCTCTCATTTCAGATGTATGCAAAAAAATTTCACAAACGCTAGTTCTTTTTTTGAACTCTTCTCTTAATTCTATATATGGAGCAACGAGTGAAACTATAACTAAATATCCTTTATTTTGACAGAAAAGAGCTATGTTTTGACTCAAGCGTATGTTTGCAAATCGTCCTTCTTTGGAATAATCTTTATTTTGAGTCAAATCTCTTAGGTCATCACCATCTATCTGTATTATCTTAATACTTTTATCAGAAAAATCTTTCTTAATTATATTTTTTAGTTCATTTGAAAGAGTAGTTTTACCTGAACCCGGCTGACCTGTCAACCAAAGAACTGGATGTTTAATTAGTTTTTTTGTCAAAACTAACAGCTCTACCTTTCAGTTTTTCCCAATCTTTTTCAGGTCTAACTTTAAGATTAGTTTTCCAAGCACCTTTTAACACTGACATATCAATATCAAGCTCTTCTGCAAAAGAAATAATAGCTTGGATATCTTTAGGAAAGCAGCTACCACCAAATCCAAGTTTTCCATCATGCCCTGGAACATTTAAATGAGAATGTCCAACTCTACCATCTCTGACAAAACCTTCAATAACATCTTCCCAATTAGCATTAACTTTATCAGATAATATTTTCATATCGTTCAAGAAAGATATTTTTGTGGCAAAAAAAGTATTCGCCATATACTTTATTAATTCTGAAGATTCATAATTTGTCTCAATAATTGAGATGGTCTTACCAAATCGCCACTTGAAAAGCTTAGACACCTTTTCAGTGTTGGATTTTTCGCCACCTAGAATAAATCTTGTTTGATTGATAAAATCAAAATTAGCTGATCGTTCTGTCAAAAATTCTGGATTGAAAACTATTTTAAGATTAGGGTATTTTTTTTGAAAAGTTGAACATGTACCAGGAACTACTGTTGATCTTATAAGAAAAATAGTATTATCATTATTAATAACGTTTGAAATGTCTTCTAAAGCTTGATCAAGTATTTGAAGGTCTATACTCCCATCTGAATTTGAAGGCGTTGGAACAGAAATGAATACAAAATCACTTAAATTAACTGTTTCATCTAACGAATTCAGTGATTTTGCAGGGTCTTTATCATAAACTCTGACAACAGCATCACATCCAACGTTTGGTGAAAATCCATTTTGAACAGCAGTTCCAACAAAGCCTTTACCAACGATACCAATTTTTATATTATCCATCTTATTTTGAATTTTCTACTTGCTCTTTAATCCAAGAAAAAGTTTTTTCCATACCTTTATTAAGTGGATAATTTGGTTCCCAACCTATATTCTCTCTAAAAAGTCTGTTATCGGAATTTCTTCCTCTTACCCCTTCAGGAACAGGGAAACCATATTTTTCTTCGAAATCTTTTCCTTGCAAATTGTTTATAGCAATATCTTTACCAGATAAATCTATAGCAATTTGTGCCAACTCATTTATTGTTACCATTTCTTCGGAGCCAATATTGACTGGATCAGTAAAATTAGAATGCATTAACCTTCTTACTGCTTCAATACATTCATCAATATATAAAAAAGATCTTGTTTGCTGTCCATCACCCCAAACTTCAAGGAAGCCGTCATTACAATTAGCTGCTTTTCTGCACATGGCTGCTGGTGCTTTTTCTTTACCGCCCTCCCAAGTTCCTTCTGGGCCAAAAATATTATGAAATCTACCTATTCTAACATTCATTTTATAATTTCTTTCAAAAGCTTTATACAATCTTTCACTAAATAACTTTTCCCAACCATATTCACTGTCAGGTTCAGCAGGATATGCACTATCTTCAGCACACATAGGGTTCTCAGGATCTAATTGGTTATAAGCTGGATACATACAGGCAGATGATGAATAAAATATTTTTTGAACACTTTTTTTCAATGATTCATGGACAACATTTAAGTTTATTAACCCTGAATTATGCATAACATTTGCATCATTATCCCCAACAAAAATATATCCTGCACCACCCATATCAGCAGCGAACTGATATAATTCATCCATATTATTGTCAATTACAGAGGCAACTAAAGCTGGATCTCTAAGGTCACCTATAACAAAATCGTCTGCTAGACTTTCAGAGAATTCAGTGTGCTTTAAATCTACTCCCCTCACCCAAAATCCTTCTGATTTTAATCTTTTTACCATATGACTTCCAATGAAGCCACCTGCGCCCATTACTACTGCTTTTTTCATTTTCTACCTTTCAATGATATGATTTTCTAGAACTGTAACATCCATATTTGTTCTTAAAAAACAATTTAATGCTTCTAAAGGAGTATTCACAATAGGCTCATTTTCGTTAAATGATGTGTTAAGAATCATTGGGACACCAGTCTTTTTAAAAAAAGATTTTATTATACTATAATATCTTGGATTGAAATCATAAGTAACAGATTGCAATCTACCTGTACCATCTTGATGAGTTACTGCCGGAATAATTTCTCTTTTTTCGTGGAGTATTTTAAATACATGAGTCATAAAGGGTACGTCTTCATTCTTTTCAAACCAATTCACTACTTCTTCTCTTAAAATACTGGGTGCAAATGGTCGGAAGCTTTCTCTTTTTTTAATCTTTTCATTCAATAAATCTTTCATATTTTTAATTCTAGGATCAACAATTATACTACGGTTACCTAATGCTCTAGGACCCCATTCTGAACCGCCATGGAAAAACCCAATGACCTTACCTTCTACAAGCAAGTCAGTAATTTTATCAACTAATTGGTTTTCATCTTCAATATATTGGTGTTTAAATGAGCTGATGTCTGCGTTTTCTAAAACTGAAGCTATTTCATCATTTGAAAATCTTTGACCAAGTCCTGGAGAAACCATCAAATCTCTATTCTCATTATTTTGTTGAACACTTACCGCTAAAGCTGCACCTAATGCTCCTCCAGCATCGCCAGCTGCAGGTTGAATCCACACTGATTCAAAATTTGTATTTGAAGTAATTTTTCCATTAGCTAGAGAATTTTGAGCACAACCTCCTGCTAAACATAAATTTTTCACATTAGGATATAAATGATTTAGATGTTTTAACATATGAAATAAAATTTCTTCGTAAACTTGCTGAACAGAGCAAGCAATATCTTTATGTTTTTGTTCAATTGATTCTTCTTTTTTTCTTTGCTGTCCAAGTAAATCTATCATTTTTGGTGAAAAAACATTTCCAATCACTGGATATCCACCGTCAAACTCCATACTAACACCCTCAATTGGGTGGTTAAAATAATCTGTATTTAATTCAAATTTTCCATTATCAGTTGGTTTAATTAGTTCGCGAATTAAATCAACATATTTTGGCTCACCATAGGCTGCCATTCCCATAACCTTGTATTCATCACCATAATTTGGAAATCCAAGGTATTGTGTAATAGATTGATAAAGCATACCTAAACTATGAGGAAAAGTAACAAAATCATCAACATCAATATTTTTATCTTTACCAATGCCCCACATAGTTGAAAGAAAATCTCCAAAACCATCAATTGAAAGTATTACAGATTCATCAAATGGTGATGTAAAAAAAGTGCTAGTCAAATGCGTGAAGTGATGTTCAACAGGCACCATTTTATTTTTAATCTCTGATTCATTAACCTCAAAGAGATCAGCTAAGAGCTTACTGAGGCTACCAACTTCTTTCCTATTTTTAACTCTATTATATAAATTCTTTAACGAAGGTCTTTTAGAAATTGTATAAAATATTTTATCTGCTTGATGTGCCCTGGGATCACGATTAACCGCAATTTTGTCGATATCTGATATATTTAAATTAGCCAATTTCAAACAAGCTTTTATTGATTCAGCTGGAAAACCTGCCCAATGTTTAAGCCTAACAAGACGCTCCTCTTCAATTGCAGCGATCATCTTCCCGTCAACAAGTATGCAAGCTGATGAATCAGGATGAAATGAGTTAATTCCTAGAATTTTCATAAGCAAATATATTATAGATTTTACATAATAATAATCATTTTTTTAATAACGATTGAAGTGGGCCCACAGGGACTTGAACCCCGAACCTGCGGATTATGAGTCCGTTGCTCTAACCAATTGAGCTATGGGCCCTATGTAACTGTGAATATAACAAATAACTTTATCATTATTTTATATAATTAACACTAAATTTACTTTATGGGTAGTCATTCTTTTATCAAAAACAAAAAAAATGAAAATATTTTTGTAAACATCAATGGAGAGCTAGTAAAAAGAAAAAATGCTAAAATTTCAGTATTTGATAGCGGATTTCTTTTAGGAGATGGTGTGTGGGAAGGAATTAGGCTACACAAATCTAAACTGGTATTCATTGATGAACATATAGAAAGACTATATAATAGTGCAAAAGGAATATCGCTAGAAATAGGAATGAAAAGAAATGACTTGATTAATGAAATAGATAAAGTTATCAAAGCAAATGATATGGAAGATGAAGTACATATAAGGCTAATTATCACAAGAGGAGATAAAATTACCCCCTATCAAAATCCAAATGCAAATGTTGGTCCAATAAATTTTGTCATAATCCCTGAACATAAAAAAACAGACCCTATGATTTATAAAAATGGAGTGTTTATTGGTAGAGTTCCAATAATAAGACCTCCAGGCAATATCTTAAGCACTCATTATAATACACTAAGTAAGCTTAATTGTATTTTAGCAAGCATCGAGGCTAATAAACTTGGCTTTGACGAAGGTATAATGGATGATCCCAATGGCAATATAAGCACTTGTAATTCAACTAATCTTTTCTTTATCAATCAAGGTAAAGTTTTGACATCCAAAGGGGAGTATTGCCTTAATGGTATAACTAGAGGAAAAGCAATTGAAATTTGTAATAAAAATAATATCGTTTGCTTGGAAGAAGATTTTACTTTTGATGATATAATAAATTGTGATGAGGCTTTTGTCACAGGAACTTTTGCTGGAATTATTCCTGTTTCAAAAATAGAAAATAGAAATTTGAAATCGACAAATTCCGATTCGTTAGTAAATCAAATTAGAATTTTATACAATAAATATATTCAAGAAAGCATTAATTAAGAATGATAGTAGCTTGTTGGTCTGGGCCTAGAAATATTTCAACTGCACTTATGAGATCTTGGTCATCCAGAAAAGATACATATGTAACTGATGAACCATTTTATGCTTACTACTTAAAAAAGACTAAAATCAATCACCCGATGCATGAAAAAATAATTAATAGTTACTTTTCAGATTATAATACAATTGTTAATTACCTTATAAATAAAGTGCCAAATCAGAAAAATATTTGGTACCAAAAGCATATGGCACATCATTTAATTGATTTAAGTAAAATAGATTGGATTAAAAAATGTGAAAATTGTATTTTGTTAAGACATCCAAAACAGGTTATAAGTTCTTATACAACTAAAAATAAGTTAAATAGCGTTTCGGAGTTGGGATATCCACAACAGTTTAAAATTGCAAAGTTTTTAAAAAAATCAGGTAAGAGTTTTATGATTATTGATTCGGAAGATTTACTTAAAAATCCAAAAAAAATACTATCTGATTGGTGCAAAAGTATCAATATTAAATTTGATGAATCAATGCTTCATTGGGAAAAGGGG
>MDTB01080681.1_pt1 | contig 20335 bp, 24 predicted proteins | sample 811161 | NCBI WGS metagenome assembly MDTB01 (sample SAMN05326650, study PRJNA326480) | marine metagenome | isolation source: seawater | place: Mediterranean Sea | collected 2009 | reverse complement strand
TTCTAGTTCAAGCTCTAGTTCTAGTTCAAGCTCTAGTTCTAGTTCAAGCTCTAGTTCTAGTTCAAGCTCTAGTTCTAGTTCAAGCCCTAATTCAGTTTCAGCAACTCAAAAAGAAGTAATGTTTGAAAGATTAATTAAAGAAAGAAAAAGGTCTGCTGATGCTGCTGCAAAAATAGCTTCTGAAAATCAAAAAGTAATGTCAAACGATGAATGGGGGGAAAAAAGAAAAGAAATAGCTGAAGCAGCCTTTAATGAAAGAAGGAGGGCTGCTTTCAACAAAACAGCTGATGAAACATTGAAAAGTACGATTACAACTTCAAGTTCTAGTTCCAATTCAGAACAACTAAGACAAAGTGACGAAACATTAGAAAGTTTAAGTCAAGAAAGAAAGAGATCTGCAGATGATGATATGGATGAGTCTAGAAATAAAGTAATTAGTCCTAAAAAGAAAAGATCTGAAAAAGATGAATTAATGAATGATGCTATTAATGCAAGAAGAGATCAATGTAGGAATGCAGGTATTAAGGGAATGGCTGTTAAATTGGGTTATAATAAAGCAAAAGATAGTCCTAAAAAGAAAATTATTTATGATAGCAAAACTGTAGATAATTTAACATTTCAAAATGATATTATTGAGATTAACAATCTATATGGACAAAACGACATCAAGTGTTGTTTTTACTTATGTGAAAAGAAAAAGATTAATAATTTTGGAGGGTATCTTCAACATCCATTAGTTACAAGAAATTATGATGGAGATAAATTATATTTGTGTCATGTGTGTCATTTATCATGGTCAAATGCTTTTTCCAATTATAGTTTTAGTCAGAATAAATTATCGAATTCAAGTTCTAGACCGTCTTTACTTGAGTATGAAACTTTAGAGGTGAACATAAAAAAAGTAATATATAAACCATGTTCTATTTGTATGGTTATTACTGATCAACCAATATTATGCAGTAATTTTAATTGTAAAAATACATTTTGTAATAAATGTCTAGACTACAATGATCCAAATAATAATGACAAGTGTAGAAATCCTGACGGAGGAGATTGGTATTGTTGGGACTGTAAGATTAATAATTTGTAAAAAAATTGAAACTAAATCTACATATTTATTTATAATATTTTACTTTCAATGTTAGCGAAAAAAAACTTAAATGATACTTATCCCTTAAATGATCCAATTATTTTTAAATTAAATCCATTTTTATTGAGCAATGGACATATTAATTTTGATAAATTTATAGATTCACTAATTGATGAACGAGTTATTAAACAAGTATGTCATTTTGATAGGGATAAGAGTATAAGTATAAAGCAAAAACCTCAAGTAAGGAAACAAAAGAAACAGAAAAAAATTAAAGATAATAATGATATTTCAATTAAACCAGATTCTAGAAATAGTAATGTTAGTGGTGATTTAAGTGATAGATCATTAGTTATAGGTTCTAAATATCCCTTAGTAGATAAGTTAGAGCATGGAGAAGACAGTTCAGGTTATGAGCGAAAGAGAAGTGACTTTAAAGATAAATCTTTAGAATTATCTTTAAGATCAAATAAAGATAGAGCAGAGTCTTTTGATAGCTATAGGAAACATGGATATAATTTAAGAAGAAGATCGGGATCGATTGATAGCTATAAATTTAGTTCTTCGTTTGAAAGCACATCAGATTCAAAAAAATTTAAAAGAATTTATGCCTATGTTGAGAATGGATGTAATATCGATAAAAGAACTCAACAGGAACCGAATGGTAAAGGAGCATCATCAGTTATTTGGTCTTATCGTAGGTGTCCTTTTAGTAACTCCAAGAATAAGAGAGATACTTGTTGTATATTATTAGGATTAGAAAAACACGATGAGAGATACAAGAGGAAGTATGCAGGAACGTTTAACCTATTCGGAGGAGGTTTTGAAAGTGTGAAAGGAGATGTTTATCCCCATGACACAGTAGTAAGAGAACTTGAAGAGGAATTTGGTCCAGCAATTCTGAAAAGAATAAATTGGTGTGGAAGTCCATGGGCTTACAATCAAACCTATATTGAATTTGGAACTGTTAGTGCCAACTTTTGTATTTCGAAAGCATTTAGAGAAAATGATGAGATGAAAGAAGCGACATGGTTTCCTGTTGAGAATATTTTGAATTCAAGGAAAAATATGGATACAAAGTCATTTATGGTAATGGATTTGTATGGAAATGAAAGAGAAGTGTCATTATATGCTCATGGTGTTGTTTGTGCTATGAGTAAAAATGGACATATTAGATAAATTTTATTTTAAATATTTCTAAAACAGTATATATGTCAAGTTCAGAAGAAATTAAGCCATTTTCATCTGAGATGAAAAATTATAAAGCTTATAAAAGTGATGATATAGAAATAAAAAAACACGAAAGAAAAATAAATTTTCATCCATATTCTAAACAGGATGTAGAAGTCCCTGAAGATAGAGAGGAGCCAGATAATATTCAATCTGGAAGAAGAGGAAGAGGAAGATATTATGATTTTGAAGTAGAAAAATTTGGTAATACTGATGTTAGCAGTATATTTTCTTTTATCGCTATATTTTTAGTAGTATTTACAATAATGTTTCTTGTTAGATATATTGAATTAATTTATGGTGGTTGTCCAGTTACTCTTTTCGAATTAATGGTAGGAAGATGTGGTAAAAGAATTTAAATTGATATTTTAAATAAATAACTTATTTAGTTAAAATGTCTTAATTTATGCATAAATGGTATTTAATTGTTGGCTGACTTGTACGAATGTTGTACACTTTGGCATATTTTTAATATTATGGGCGTTAATGTATGAACAAGCGCTTCGAAGACCACCTAAGTAATCTTCTACAGTTTCATTTATTGATCCTTTGTATTTAACTTTAATACATCTTCCTTCACTTGATCTATAATTATCCATTTTTCCATAATGTTTTTCCATAGCATGCTTGGAACTCATCCCGTAAAATAATTTGTATTTTTCTCCATTTTCTTCTATTAATTCTCCAGGGTTTTCGTCATGACCAGCGAACCTTCCACCCATCATAACAAAATCTGCACCTGCACCAAATGCCTTTGCCATATCTCCTGGACAAGTAATACCGCCATCAGAAATAATATGACCGCCAACTCCATGTGCAGCATCTGCACATTCTATAATTGCAGACAATTGTGGCATACCTACACCTGTTTTCATTCTAGTCAAACATCCGGAACCACTTCCTATTCCAACTTTAACTATATTGACTCCACCATTTAGAATTAACTCTTCAACCATTTCTCTGGTAACTACATTACCTGCAACTATTAATTTATCTGGATATGAATCTCTTACTTTTCTACAGAATTCAACTAGTTTGTGCATATATCCATTTGCAACATCAATGCATATCCATTTACAGTTGATATTACTCAAAATACTTTTTAATTTTACATAGTCATTATCACTTATTCCAGTAGATACCATGAAATAATCAGAGTCCAATCTATCTGATTCATTCTTGTCCAAATAATCTTCTAGTGTATAATGTTTATGTAATGCAGTGATTATCTTGTGCTCTTTCAGTTTATCATATACTTCAAATGTACCAATTGTATCCATGTTTGCAGCAATAATTGGAATTCCCTTCCAATTAATGTTTTCATCTTTATTCTTAGAATTGAAATTAAAATTCCTCTCTAAATCTACTCCTGATCTACTCGAAATAGTAGTTCTTTTAGGTCTAATCAATACATTTCCAAAATCAAGTTTCATACCATATTCAATCTTATTCATAAGGCTAATATAGATTATATTAATCCTTTAAATCATTAGTAGAATTTAAGTTTATTGGTTTAATCTTTACTTCAGAATTTGATTCTATTTCATCATCTAATTCATCAAAATTATTATCTAAATCAAAATTATCATCAGATGGTAACCTATTTAGAATTGGTAAGATTTTACTTTCATTTGTAATCATATGTTTTATAGCATACAAAATTACTGTACCTGTAAATAGATTAAGAACATGAAATATTTGTAAGATTCCACCTGTAATACCAATTATTTCATAATATGATGTAGCATCTTTAGTTTTCATTAACCAATAATTAGATATCATTGCAATCATTATTGAATCGTAAATAGTTAATAATATTTTGTATAGTTTTTTGTAAGACTTTTTTTTATAATCTGGTAATTTTAATGATGGAAGTTTTTCAGAATCTAAGTATAAATCATCATAATATAATGGTTTTGTGTTAGACCACGTTACTAATATAGGGAAATTTAAAAATAATATCATACAACATAAGAATATTATTGAAATAAATGATGCAGTGTTGTATAAAATATCTTTGCTAAATAATAAAAAACATAAAGATAAAAATGGTAATAAAAATCTTTTTTTCTTTTGTTTTTTTGTAAAATTTAATATATCTGTGCATGTTGAACTTAAATATGTGTATAAGTTATTGCACATCTAAGTAGATATAATTTTATTCATTTTATATCTTTAGGGTATTTAAAGATTAATTTAAAATATTTTTTATTATATAGATGTTAAATAATTGTTATGTATTAGCTTCAATTTTACCACAAGATACAGTTAATTTAATTTCATGTTTTATGGGTAATCCATTTACAGAATCAAGAGAACTTAGAACAAGATCAATTGTTAATTTTATTAAATTAATGATTATATCAGACCTTGAAAAAAGAGGTTATAGAAATTTGGATAAACATATTTCATATAATGAAACTATTGTAAATACATTATTTAATTCAACAAATAATGAATTAGATGAAGAAAGTTTAGTTGATTCATTGTTGCTAAATAAATTAGTTTCAATTGAAAATTTAAAACTGGATACATTTTTAAAAAGATATAAGAGATTTGATGATATGAATCCTTACGAAAATGAAGAAGCAGATTTAATGATTCAAAAATTTACACCATTACTTTTCCATCCAAGAGTAAGGGATTATGCTAAACCTGATTATTTTTATGATATTGAAGATTTAGGGATTATTTCTTTTTTAGAATTATAAAGGTTGGTAATAATGTTTACACATTTATCTTCCATTTTTTGACCTTAGTTAGATAATAAAATCAAATATTTTCAATATTTGTTAAAGATATAAAATTTTAAAAAAATTGACTTAAAATCAATTTTGTATTTAAGAATAATTAATGATTCTTATTTATAGTATTGATGGAAATATCGGTTCTGGGAAATCAACTATAGTTGAATCCTTGAAAGAAAAGTTTAACGATAATTATTTGAAAAATGATAAGGTTGATTTTGTTTTCGTTGATGAACCAGTTGATATTTGGCAAGCTGTAACTGATCCTGATGGAGAAAATATATTAGAAAAGTTTTATAAAGATCAGAAAAAATATTCTTTTCCATTTCAAATGATGGCATATATTTCGAGATTGAGTAGGCTTAAAGGAGTTATAAAAAGAACTAAAAAACAGTTTACAGTAATAGTAACTGAAAGATCAGTATTTACAGATTATGAGATATTCGCAAAGATGCTTCATGATGAAGGGAAAATAGAGGATATAAGTTTCAATATATATAAGTTATGGTTTAATGAATTTATATCAGAATTACCATTCAAAGGAGTTATATATGTAAGAACTGATCCTACGTTATGTGATGAAAGGATAAAGATTAGGAATAGACAAGGAGAAGATATACCTATTGAATATTTAGAAAAGTGTCACATTTATCATGAGAATTGGATGAAGAAGTTAGAAGAAGTTAATAAAGTGAAAGTTATTGATGGTAATTTGGATAAAACATCAATTAAGGTAAATGTAAGTGAAATAACAAATTTTTTACAAGAAGAATTATTGAATAAATGCAACATTGTAGTCCAATTTTCTCCATCAAGATCATTATCATCAGAATCAATATAGAAATTTATAGCAAATTTTATTACAGTAGCAGAATTTTCCCTGTAATTTAAAAGGGACTTTACAAATACAGTTGCAAGTGTGACATTTATTATTTGCGTATTGAAATATTATATTTTTAATTTCAGAAGGAATCATTAAAGAATATTTTTAGTAAATCTTTAAAGTATTAATCTAATATATGATAATGAAATTAATTTATAAGTACAACGATTTAGAAATTGTTGAAGTTGTAAATAGGCCAAGTAAAGATGTAAAAAGTCCATACTTAGCAGATGTAAAATCAAAAGGAAAAAAAGATTTATTTATGGTTCATTCGCCAGCTCTAGGTTTGTGTGGATATATTAGTCAAGGATCTAAGGTAGCAATTAGTAAGAAATTTGATTGTAATGTGAAGAGAAAAACAAATCATACAATTGAATTGGTAGAGTTGACAAACGATGACAATAAAAAATTATGGGTTGGTGCTAATCCTTGTTTATCAAATAAATTCTTTGAGGAAATGGTTAATAAAAAATTAATAGATTTTATAGATAAAGTAGATTATATGAAAAGGGAATATGTGTACAAGATAGATGATTTGAAATCAAGATTTGACTTTTATATTGAAAGTAACAGTAAAAAGTTTATAATAGAAGTTAAAAATGTACCTATTGTTGATTATCCATTAAATAAAATGCCTAGTTTTAGAAAGTTTCCTGTAAGAGTAGATAAAAGAAGAGCTATCTTTCCTGATGGATATCAAAGTAAAAAGGGAGAATGTGTATCACCTAGAGCATTAAAACATTTGAGAGAGTTAATAAAAATTAAAAAGAAAGTAAAAGATATAATACCAGTATTAGTTTTTATTGTCCAAAGAGAAGACTGTTATGGTTTTTCGCCAAATTTTGAGAAAGATCCATTATATTCGGAAGAACTAAAAAGAGCGTACAAAGAAGGAGTAATTATTAAAGCATATTTAATGAAAATGACATTAAAACAAGTTAGTTTTATGAAAGAAATTCCTATAATTTTAAATTAAATTATAATATCAATAATATCTTGATTATATTAATGATATTAATAAATTTATGTACAGATGAAAATAATAAAATTGATAAAAATATGATTAATAACATAAATAAATTTAAAAATTATGTGAAAAACGATAAAAATATAAAATCATGTGAAAATTATAAAAAAACTTTGCACGAATACGAGTATGATTTACCAGTAGATTTGAAAAAAATATTTAGTAATATTAAAAACAATAAAAAAATATTGGATAAAGTTAATGAATTATATCCAAATCATGATATTATAAATGCTAATAAAATGAATGAATTATATGTATCTTGTGTTAGTTCTACCGGATCAGATAAAGTTTTTGTAACAAAACATGTTGACGGTCCATATTATTTATTTCCTGGATGTAATTTATTAAGAGTATTATTTGTTATTGATGGAAATAAAAATGTTTACACTATATTTCCAGAAGATAATAAGGAAATATCACTAGAGAAATGTGAAATGATGGGATTTGATTATAATAGGGATATTCATTATATTCAAAGGAGGAATAATGTTGATGATAATACAATAAGAATTGTTTTAAAAATACATTACGTTGTGGTTCCTAAATATATGTCCTTTTTATCAAGTTTATGTAAAGTATGTAATGAGAAATATAACGAAGTAGCTAGAGATAATTTTAATAAATCAAAAACTCCTGATTCTCTAACTGAAAAAGCTATTTCATTATTAATTAATTCAACAACAAAAGCATATAGTCTTTTTTTAGAAAATGTAGGATGGGAAAATTTATTTATCCTTTTAATCTGGTATAAATTTATGAAGAATGATTTAAAAGGTTCTAGTTTATATTTTTGTCAAATTTACTTTTTCATATATTATTTTGCATGGATATTTAGAAAAGTTAAATTAGATCATTTTATAAGAGATGCAGTTATTTTCAAAAATATATCTTGGATAATTATTTTAAAATTATATTTTGATGAAAAAACTGATAATAGTTCATTAATAGTATCAACAATAGGATTAATTATAGTATACACTGCTTATTTATCTTTAGGTAAAAAAGTTACATTTTTTCAAAAAGAATTAACTAATAAGGAAACAAAATTAGTATTAGACAAGTTTCCATATAATCTTGGTATAAAGAGTCCAATGATAGTTGGAAATATTATATTTCTTTCTGGATTATTAATCAATAATGATTTTAGAAGAAATAGTAAAAATTTGATAATATTACAAATTTCAGGTTATTTAGTACAAATGTTTTTAGAAGATAAAAACATACATTTAGAAAATGACTATAATAAAATAAAAAATGAATTTTCACTTTATCATAAAAAAAATGGTAATATTAGAGCACATTTGATAACAACTATAATTGGTTTCATAGCTTTGGTTGGATATATAGGAAATTTAAGTGAATCACCCGAAATATTAAAATGTTTTATTTTAACAATAATTCACATTTTAAATAGATATACATTACCTGAACATCAATTATTTTTAAATAATTGTATACTTTTTTTAACATATTTTGTAACAAAAACTAAAAAATTTAATTATATTTCCATCTTGATACTAAGTGTAATCTTACAAGAATTATCCCATTATGTGTATAAGGAAAAAACATATATTAGTTCATATAATGAATATTCAAAATTAATTTTACATAACATATGGTTAGTTCCACTTGTTATTAATTCATATTTTGAAATTAAAACTTAATTAAAATCAAATTTAATTGTATATTGATTTTAATTATTTAAACATCTTCGAAACATACTCCAGATAGTTTATTAAATGAAGCATTAGATCTTAATAACATGTACATGAAAGTACCAAACATAGCTTCTCCTCTAAATCCAGTGAAAGAATAAGCACTACCAAATAAAACAATGAATTGAACAATTGGTATTTGAATAAAGTTTCTTTGGTTTAATCCTGTTTTAACACCTAAATCTTGTGCCAATACTTGAATTAATCCATATGCACCAGCAATTCTTAAAATATAATTATATAATCTTTCTGGAATTACTTCGGTAATTTTCATACCGATTTCCCAATTTTCGTCACCCAGCATATAGTCATTAAAAATTAAATAAATTACAGGAGCCATGAATACAATGATAGGTAAATAATTTACTGATTTTGTATCAGATTCATCAAATTCTTTATGAGATAATCCTAATTGTTTTGTAAAATTTAGGTACATATTATTAACTGAATCCGAGCATGTTAAAGATAAAATGATTACTAGCATTGTTAAATTATTTGAAACAGGATCAAATATAAATTTACTGTCTCTGAACATATAATAAAAATTAGAAAAAAAAATTGATTATGTTTTTATTAGATAATAAATTAATTAGAATGGAAATTTCAAAAGAATTTTATAGTAAAAATTATAATTTATTTTCTGATACTAGATTCTGTCTTTGGGACGTAGTTAAAGATTTTTCAAAAAATTTTAAATCAGATTCAAAAGTTTTAGATGCAGGTTGTGGAAATGGTAAAAACATAAAATATTTTAATGATACTTGTAATATAGTTGGTATAGATAACTGTACTGATTTTGTAAATATTTGTAATAATAGAGGATACAATGTTATCTATTCTGATATTAGAAATATGTCTTTTGAAGATAATTCTTTCGATTTTATTATTAGTATTGCTGTTATTCATCATTTTGATAAAGAAGATGATAGATTAAAATCTATTAATGAATTGATAAGAGTATTGAAACCTGGTGGTAAGTTATTATTTACTGTTTGGGCATTTGAAAGCGATGAATATTCAAAAAAGAAAAATTTTAAAATTGGTGATAATATAATAAAATTTAATAAATCAGAAAGATATTATTATATTTATGATAGAATTAATTTTGAAAAATTTTGCAACTATATTAAAGGTGTTAACACTGATATTAGTTGGGATAGAGGAAATTGGAACTGTATTATGACTAAAAATTGAAAAAATTAAGTAATATCCTTTATTGAGTTTATATGCATGTTATATCTAGAAGGATTAGAGAGATTCGTCAGAAAAATTTTACTTATAGAGGTGAAATAGACGAAAAAGGTTTATTTGATGGTTTAGGAGAGATTCACTTTAAAGATTGGAAATATGAAGGAGAATTTTTGCATGGGAATATATCTGGAGAAGGTGTAATGGAGTACCATCCAGAAGATATAAAGATTGAAGGTATATTTAAAAATTATATGTTGAATGGTGTTTACAGTATGTCTATTGATAATATGATATTGAATGAAGGTTTTATAAATGAAAGTAAAGTGATAAAATCTAATAATTATAAGTATGAAGCAGTAGAAAATTTATTATATTTGGATTTTTGTAAAGTTGGATATAAAGTAATTTACAGAAGAGATACTGGTAGATTAAAAAAAATTGAAATTAAAAAAGTACCCTTATAATTTATAATACATTTATAATGGAATCGATAGATGGTTATGAAAAAGTAGGATTAATAAAACCAATAGAAGGAAAGAAATATTACTATTTTAAAGAAATTCATAGGGAAGGTGAAAAGGTGGAGTTGACTACTCCTGTAATAGGAGAATATATAAGAGATGATCGACTTGCTCGTGATTATGAAAAATTAGTATTTAATGTAGATGGGAAAGTTATAGATGTATGGTATGGAATGGAGGCTGGTAACTTGTATTTAAAAGAATATATAGAAGAGGATGAAAATAATGGGATTAAGTGTACTATTAGTTAAAGTATAAATTGTTTATTTATTTAATGAGTATAGGATTTATAATACTAATAGTATTGCTATCGATATATTGTTTAGGAGTTTTTGTTAATTTCTTTGGTCCCATTATTTATTTTTTAAGAAATGATATTATTCCAGAAAATTATTCTCATAATATTTGTATTATATTTTTTGATGCTTTACTATGGCCTGGAGATATAATAAATTGCTTGTTTTGTACAAGTGGAAATAGAAGAAGAACTAATGCAGTGTCTGAAATAAATACAGGTATAGCTTGTCAAAATAATAGAGTATAAAAATATATAAAATAATATAATGGAAAAAGAAAAAGTTAATCTATGTACAAAAATTGAAAATCAAAAGAAAACCCAAAATCAAAATATAACTTGTGAAAAAGTTCTTAGTATGTATTTAATATGTATTAAGAATAGTAATGACTGTGAATACATGAATTATTGGGTTGAAAAAAAGTGTTCTGTTGATAAAAAGTTGAATTGATAAGTTGTAAATATCAACCATTGAATAAATATTTTTATAAAGTAATTTAGGAAACAGTTATGGATAAGAATTCATCAATTAGATACAATTCTATTTCTGAAAATTGTATATCAAATAAAAAAGATAACAATAATTTAGAAGAAAATATAAAATCAATAATAAAGTTAAAAACGAGAAATATTGATTTTGAAGATTTAAGACAAATTATTGATTATTGTGTTATGATTAAGAAAAATTGTAATATTAATTTAGTTAGGTTTTATAGAAAGGAAAATTACTTTAGTAAAGAAAATATATTAAAATCATATTTCATTTCTGAATGCTTATCAAACGATATAATAAAATTACCTAAAATTGAGATTCCAGTATTATCTAATAAAAAGAAGAAAATGCTTGAATTATATTTTAGATCTACTGATAATGAATATTTATTATTAAATTATGCATTAAGTAATTTTGAAATTATAAAAAAATTATATGAAAATAAACTAATAGACGATGATGAAAATTGTGAAGAAGAATTAATTCAAATAAATAACGATATTTTAACAGGTGAAATAGGAAAATCTGAAGATGTTGATGAATTTGTAGATATATTTAAAGATAGAATTATTAAATTTCCAAAAGAAGAAGTTAAATTAAATTTAAATAAAGGTGCTACATCAGCAATAAAAATATTTAAAATTAATGATAAAGAAAAAGAAATTATTAATGAAAAGTTAAATACAGATATAGATAATTTTATTTTTGAAAAAAAATATAAACAACTTACTAATATCAAACATTCTAAAATTTGGAAATATATGTGTAAAGAAGGGGGAGATATAAATAATAATGAGTTCGGAAAATTATTTAATTTTAAGAATGAAACAATAAATTTAAAAAAAATATATAAGAAGAAACATTTTCCAATATTATTATCTGAAGATATAGATAACAAAATAATTTATATGAATGACTGTGGAGTGCCATTAAATAATGAAAATATACCTAAGAATTGGAAGGAGCAAATTAGAACTATTATTAAAACTTTAAAAGATAGTAAGGTATATAATAATGATATGTGGATTAATAATTTTTTAGTTAAAGATGATATAATTCATTTAGTAGATTTTGGTTGGGCTACATCTAAGCCTTCCTATCCATTTATTAATATAGACGAAAATAAAATAGATTTAAATGAAGAGCTTATCAATTTACTCGATTTAACTTATATTCAAGACGCTGAACTTAGAATTAATTTTAAAAAAAAATTCTTTGATCTCTAAATATTATTTTTATTACTTTTATCATTAGAAATTTCTTCTTTAAATTTGTCATGATAATACCACCATACTTTATTAATATCAAGTTTATTATTCCATGGTTTACTTGATCCATTCCAATGTATAATATTCAATTTATTGGCATCTATTTGATTATCAGTAATATTTGGAATATAATTCCATTCTTTTTCAACAAATTTTTTCTTATTGATATGAATTAGATTTAGTATTGTTTGTGTTCCAAAATTAAAACATTTAGTGCAACTCTGGGCATGTATTAATAATTTAATGAAGTCGTGTAGAAAATTATTTTCTAAGTGAATTTTTGATATTATAAAAAACCCGGCATTAAAGCTTTTATTTTTACTAATGTCGTCATAAGTAAGATTTAAATGATTTAAAACTTTTGTTATACCATGTTGTTCTAATTTACCTTTTTGGGTTGGTTGATACAATGATTGATAGGTTGTTTTGTATTTAATATTACTATGAAAAGTTGCATTTAAAATTGATTGTTCTACTTCAAGTTGCGATACAATAATATTATCATAATCATCATATGACATTTTTAAGTTATTAATATCTGATAAAACAATCATATCCCAATCAAGATATATTGCTCTGTTAATATGTGGAAAATGTTCAAATATGAAAAATCTTGCAAAATTCATATCATTATTACACCATGGAATATTTGAGTAAAATAATTCATTAAATTTGTCTAAAGTTTCTCGCCATTCATTATTTACAATAAATTTTTTTATTAATATTTTATCTTTAAGAAATTTTGGAATGTTAAATTTTATAGAAGTGTCATTTATTAAAAGAAAAAAGTTAAAATCTATATTTTTACTATTCATAACTAAGCTTTTAAGAAGTATAAATATTTTTTCAACATTTTTCGAATCTATACATGAGTAAATATTCATTATATTAGTATATATTTTTATTAGTTATATTTAACTATTAAAAATATTGAAAAAATATGTATATGTATGTATAATGATTGGTATGTTACAAAAAGGTTTAACTAGTAGTCATAGAAATTTGAGCACTGTAAGGTCAGTATTAAAAAGGATTTTTCCTTTTGTTGATTTGGATAATAAACAAAAAGTACCACCTGGAAGATGGGGAAATGTAGGTAGTTTTGCAGAATGTGATAAGGAAAAAAGTAGGAGAGAGCATTGGACAAGTGTTATAACTACACAAGATCACTGTGGAGATATATTATGTGGTGAGGAAAAAAGTATAATTGAAGCTCAGAAGATTATAAAAAAAGAAAAATAGTTTATAAATATATTTTCTTTATTATTATAATGACTAATAGAAGGTCAATGTCTAGAAGAAGGGCTACTCCTCCTCCTCCAGCAAAAAGAGGAGAAAATAGTCCTGGTTTAGGATCTACAATAATGGGTAATATTTTTACTGGAATGACTTTTGGAGCTGGTAGTTCTCTTGGTCATCGTGCTGTAGATGGAATTATGGGAAATAGAGAAGTTGAAGTAAAAGGATATAATAATAGTAATAGTAATAATAATAAAGGGGAGTTAACATGTGAAAGGATGATGGAATTTTATGAATCTTGTATGAGAGATAATACACATGATTGCAAATATATTGAAGATATGTTTAAATTAAAATGTATTTCACAATAAATTAAATAGTTTTTTAAGCTGTTCTATTTAATTTATTTAAATATTAATTTTGAAGAATAATTATTTAATCCTATTTTACTTTTATAGTAGCTGGTTAGTACTATTTTTAATAATAAAAATTGAAAATTTAAGTCAAATTATTTTAATTCTAAATAAAATGTCTGTGTTAACTTTAACAACAAATGAAACAGAATCATATGCATCAGTTTCAACATTATCTTTTCCAAATTCATCTGAAAGTGAATATACATACAATACAAATCCAACTGTAACTACTTCATCAGAAGTTAGTTCAATTCCAACACTTGTTTTTCATTCTGAAAGTGGATTTACATACAACACAAATCCAAATGTAATTACTTCATCACCAAGGTCTGCTTTTGATGATTACTATAATTTAGTACCAAGGTCTGCTTTTGATGATTATTATAGTTCTGATGATATTAAAGTTGATTCTGAAGAGGGCAAAAAAAGGAAAAAACTTTTGAAATTAAAAACAAATACTCCTTTCGTTAATTCTGGTAGAATAAGTATATCAGATATAATTAGTTCAATGAAATCAATAGAAACACCACCTCCTCCTTTATCAGAATCAGATTATATTGAAACTAATATAAAGTTTTTAAATATGTCTAATTCAAAAATTGATGATAATAGTACAATTTCTTCAATAACTCATTCATCTGCTTAGTTAGTAACGTATCACTATTACCTAAATTTAAAAATCTTAAAATTCACAACATTGTTCAAGATTTGTTAATAGATGAAGATGAAAAAATGAAAAAACTTTTGAAATTAAAAGCAAGTACTCAGTATCCAAAATAAATTAAATAGTTTTTAAGCTGTTCTATTTAATTTATTTTAATTTAAAATCAAAATCTATTTAAGGATTTGTATTTGTGTTGCTTTGTTGTTGTTGTTCTTCAGCAGTTACAATTTCAGAAGAAATTATTTGAATTCTATTTAAACATCTTCCTGAAAATTCTGAATTTTGATCTAAAAATTTTGTTAATCTAGTAATATATGAATCAAATTCTAAAGTAAGTTTTTGTTTTTGTGATTCTAAATTCATAATTAAATTACCAACACTAAAACCTCTACTTTCTTTTTCTTTGGCACTGTTTATTCTTGTAGTAAAAGTTCCAATATCATCTGCTAATTCTCTCAAGTTACTAGTAGTTGTATTAATTAAAGAAAAAATTTCGTTCATGTCATATTTTGCAGTAGGATCTTCGATTTCAGTAGGTTGATCTGGAATAGGATTTCCATCAGCATCAATAGCTCTTGGATTTGGTATTAATGGAGGTGGAAATTGAACCATATTTCTAAATTTTCTATCTTTGACTTGTTGTCTTGTCATTCCTGCAGGAATATCTTCTATTGCTAAAGCATCTTCAATAATACTATTACAATATTTGTATAAATCACCATATAATTTTTTAATGTAAACATCTTTCATATGGACAAAAAAATCATGATCAATTGTTAATGAATCTTTTTGAAATCCTAGAGTATCAAGAGAAGTACCTACATCGTAACCTCTTTCTTTATCAGCTATCATTTCTTTTTCAAAATCTTTAATGGATAAAATATCACTTTGTAAATTTCCAATATATTTATCCATTTCAGTATATTTTGCATTAATTTTATTTAAAGTTTCGTTATATGCATCAGCATCAATTTTATCGCGAAGATCACTTTCAGTTGGCTTGATAGCGGTCATATACCTATTATTACTAAATAAAAAAATATTCGAATGGTTGAAAAATGATAGTATTTTGAAGGTAATAACATCATTAAATATAATAATATTATTATAAAATAATAAGTTATGTTTTACATGTAATTGATGTTGTAAAAATTATTATTAAATATATTGTATTAACAACTAATAATATTTGATAATAATCTTTTTAAAAATTTTATAATAGAGAATTTTTTAGGTTTGTTATACGTTTTTATATGGGAGAACGACCAAACCTTTATTATTAAATTAATGTTTAATATCAAATCATCTAATTCTTGTAATTTGATATTTTCTTTCTCACTAAAAAATGATTTAAACTATCAACAGAACTTCTGATTTTTTTTATTTTTTCAGCTAATTGAACGTATTTAGGTTCTTTAATCATTTCATTTAATTTCTCTTCTTGTAATTCAATCTCTTCACATTCAGAAACTACATTCTTAATGTTTTTATCTAATTCAATAATTGTATCTAGTTGTTTTGTTACTGGATCATCATTTTCTTCTAAAAATATTTCACAAGTTTTTCTACATGTCTCTGGATCATCATTTTTAAGGATTTCTAATCTTTTCTTTTCAGACATATATATTTCTTCTAAATCATTAAGATTATTTCCTATCTTATCATTATCATATAAATTCATTTGAACAAGTAAATTTGCATCATCATTTGTTTGTGAGGTAACATATTTAGTTTGTAAATCTTTTAGTTTACTTGAAAAAGACTCACTCATCTAATCTATATTATATAATAAAATTTAGATGGTTGAAAAAATTATACAGTTGAAGATGTTTCTGTTTGAACAAAGTATGGTTTTGTTTTAATAGCAGAACGAGCAAGAGCATCATCAACTACAGGTGATACAGAAATTTCACATACTGGAGACCAGTTCAACATCCATGAGTTAAGTGATGATGAGTCAGAGCATTCTGCAATACAAACTCCACCACCACCTCCAAGATGGTGCCATCTTCCTACCATAGTAATATCACGTCCAGTATCAACTAGATCGTCGTCTGGAGTCATTTTACCAAAATTATTCCAACATTCGACACGCTTGTCTGTAGGAATTGACCAAGAAATAAGAAACAACATAGTGAATAATAGTAATATATACTTATCTTTAAATAAAAATTGAAATTTTAATTTAGATTGAATTTATTAACCACTATCTTTAATTATGAATACATTTGATATAATAAATTACGACGAAGTAAATATTCAACAGGTAATCACAACAATTCTTTTTGTTTCGATTATTGTTGATTTTTCTTACAACTCTTCTAATAAAAAGGAGAAATTAGAAAGTGACCTTGATTATAAATCATACTTTAATGATTTGAAAGGTTATTTAATAAAACATAAAATTAATATAGTAAAAGTCTCTTGTGTAATTATTTTTTGTACTGTTGTTTCTTCAATTGTTCAATTATACGAGAATAATTTTATTGCAGAACTATATTTAGGAAATGCAACTTTACAAAGCTTGTTTCAATTGATAGTACTTCTGTTTTTTCAAATTTGGACTGAAAATATTTCAGTGTTTGTTGGAGAGTGGATTAAAAGTCCAATTATAGAAGATTGCAAATATAACTTTTTAAGGGAGATAAAAAACCTGAGAATAGAAAATATTGATGAAAAATCAGAACAAGACATTATCTATGTTATGAACCAAAAAATCAAAAGTATTAAAGCAGCTCCTAACTTTTCTAGAGATATTTGCAGGGCTTTGATATATTCAATAACAAATATATTAACTATTTCATCGGTGTCTATTATTTGGTCTTTTCAGATCATCGCAAACACATATTTGTATTATAAATATCTTTGTATGAATAAATCGGAAGCTGCTAAAGAATTAGAGATTGAAAAATCAAAATACAACTCAAACTTATCAAAGGAAACAAATCGTGTTTTTCAGGATATTGGATCATTTCATCAATATAATAATATTGATATGGAAACCAATCACCAGAAAGTAATTGATGATATGACCAAAAAATCCAACAAAATTTCGGAAAGAATTACATCTGAATGGAATATATATAGTAAGATCATGAGTTCTATTTCTAAAATAAATTGGTTACTTATCGTATTTCAAATTATAATGAATACAGATATCATTCCAAGTAAAAAGTTCCCTATTGTATTATATGCATGTAGTGGTCTTACATGGAATTTTAGTTGGATTAGTAGTTCTATTTCAACAGTAATAAATGAGGTATCCTCATATCAAGTTTATATAAATTTCATTAAAGAAATGAATAATGATAATTCGAATTTTAAGAAAATCGACATTACATACTATGATTCTTCGGTTGTTATATGTAATAATACATTTCAAAAAGGTTTTAACCAATTAACAGGTCGGACCGGAACAGGTAAAACGACATTCCTTAAAAACTTGTTTTTCTCTAACATGAATGAATGGAAAAATATGTCGTTTTTAAAGCAGAATTCTAGACATGTCTTTAATGATAGATCTGCCAAGGATTCGATTGTCGGATTTTTTGAGCAAAATGATGATAATTTTCATAAAGTTTATAAATGTATTGAACTTGATAAGAATGAGAATGAATTATTGGTAAAACCATCTGGAGGAGAAATTCAAAAAATGAGAATTGGAATGTGTTTATACCAAGCTCTTTTAATAGATACTAAAATCTTAATTTTGGATGAACCTGATAATAATATTGATGTAGAAACATTTAATAACATCATGATTAATATCGGAAAGCTATTTAGCGGATGTATTATTATTTTTACAACACATAAAGGTGAACATTTGTCTTTTGATACTAAAAAGATAGATATCGAAAAATTACTTTAAATAAAAAATGAAAATAGATATCTAAGAATTTAAGTAATTAATTAATAATGAGTATTTCTAAAGTATTAGTTAAGTCAAATTTAGGAGAAGTAGTAGAAGTAAATGGATGGGTTAGAACTGTTAGGACATCTAGTTCAAGTTTAGCATTCTGTAATTTAAATGATGGTAGTTCTGTAAATGGAATACAAATAATTATTTCAGCTGATGACATAGAACAGGATAAGATTGATGAATTTATTAGTGAGGTAAATACAGGAACTTATATAAACTGTAATGGTAAAATTGTTGTTTCACCAGCAAAAGGTCAAGATTTTGAAATGAAATTAAATGAATTTAAAGTAGTAGGTAAATGTGATATCAACGATTATCCATTAAGTAAATCTAAAATGAACTTAGATACTTTAAGAAATCATATTCATCTAAGACCAAGAACAAATGTATTTGGAAGTATATTTAGAATTAGATCTTCATTAATGAAAAGTTTGCATGATTTTTATCATAACAAAGGATTTCTACACTTAGATCCAAATGTTATTACTACAAATGAATGTGAAGGAGGAGCAGGTGTATTTCAAGTTACTGAAAATGACTTGACAAATTATAATGATCTTCCGATAAAAGATAGGAAATATGATTGGAGTAAAGATCATTTTAATTGTCCAACTTTTCTTACCGTATCATCACAACTACAACTTGAAGCAATGGCATGTTCATTAGGTAATGTTTATACAATGAATAAAAGTTTTAGGAGTGAACATTCGTCTACTAGTAAGCATGTATCAGAATTTACACATTTAGAAATAGAAATGGTTAATAATAGTCTGGATGATTTAATGGATATCAGTGAAGAAATGATAGAATATGTAATAGAGGATCTAAGAAGAAAAAATGGTTATGATTTTGAGAATTTGAATAAATTTATCAGTAAGGGTATTATTGCTAAATTACAAAGTTTATTATCTGCAGAATATAAGAGAATTAGGTATTCTGATTTAATTATTGAGATTAATAAGGATATTGATGATGGAAAGGTAAAATTAGAAAAATTAACTGAAGGAGATGATCTAAGTTCATTACATGAAAATTATACAACAGAAAAATATAATTCTCCTGTATTTGTAACTCATTGGCCTATTAGTATAAAGAGTTTTTACATGAAGCAATGTGATGATGGTTATTGTGAAAGCTTTGATCTATTGATGCCATATGGAATAGGTGAATTAATAGGTGCATCTCAAAGAGAGGACGATTATAATAAGCTTAAGGGAATTATGAAAGAAAAGAATGTTAATGAGGAAAGTATGGAGTTTTACTTAGATTTGCGCAAATATGGTTCATGTCCTCATGGTGGATTTGGATTAGGATTTGATAGACTGTTAATGTTAATAACTGGTATAACTAATATTAAGGATGTTATTCCATTTCCAGTTTTTTACAAGAGCTGTAAGTATTAGTTTATAAAAAAATTGAAAAAATTTTAGAATAGGGGTTTTTAAAGATTTTACATTGTAAAAAAATTCAAAAAGAGATACTGATAGATTAGCCTGTTGAGAAACGTCTCTAAAGTAGAAAGTTTCTAAGGAGGGGTACCCATGACATTGGTCCATTTTAATTAATGGAGTGTCCGAGAGGGTTCAGAACGCTACTGCGCTCGGAATTTAGCATCATGAAAAACAATTCGATGT
>MDTB01010829.1_pt1 | contig 20337 bp, 22 predicted proteins | sample 811161 | NCBI WGS metagenome assembly MDTB01 (sample SAMN05326650, study PRJNA326480) | marine metagenome | isolation source: seawater | place: Mediterranean Sea | collected 2009 | reverse complement strand
CTTCGAACATCGTTTTCGGGTCGTTAGCTCAGTCGGTAGAGCAGTTGGCTTTTAACCAATTGGTCGCTGGTTCGAACCCAGCACGACCCACCATCTCAAAGAAACCACCCACCGGGTGGTTTTTTTGTGATGGAAGGTTTTGTTGACCTGGTTCGGACTAGCCTGACTGGTTCGATCAAACGCGACCCGAGGAGCGTTTAACAACGAGGTATTACTAAAGCTATTCAGACGATTGCTTTGCTAACAGTTCAGCCGCCAATTGAGCTGCTGGATGCCCTTCGCTACCGTACTTACTGATTACCCGATTGAGGTATTCATTCGAACGCTCGAGGTCCCCTTTCAAAGCATACACAATCCCAAGTTTATAAAGCGCGTCAGGGACTTTCTTGTCTGATGGGTATTGGTCGAGCAATAGGCGAAAACTTTGTCTCGCTAACTCAGGCTCAACGGGGTCAACAACCAAATAAAGCTCACCAAGCCAGTAATGCGCATTCGACGCATATCGACCAAATGGGTAGTTCGCCAAAAATGATTTAAACGCTGCAAGAGCCTCTGGAAATGCGCGCTGTGGCACCAGTGAATAGGCTGCTTGGTAGGCGTCTCGCTCCCCAGGGAGCTCCTTGGTTTGTTCGGTCTGCACGGGCGCGATAGTGATTCCAGAATCATCGGCACCGTCAAACAGATCCGCAGCTTCAGCGCCTACTGCGTCGTCCAACACCACTTCATTGCCATCGACACCAACCATCGCAATACGGCGGTCTAACTCTACGTAGCGCTCGAGTGATTGATCCTGAAGACGTGTTAGTAGCAATTGCTGCTCCTCGACAATGCCATTCAATCTGCGGATTTCTTCTTCGAGCTGCTGTAATCGAATCACCAAACTACCTGTGTCATCACCTACTGTGGTTCTCGTGCGACCAAAGGGTACAATCGACGAATCGGAGTTGCTGGGTGGCAGCGCAGCCACAGGCTCTGGCTCAAAAGCTGGGTTAGCTGGAACTATTTGCTGTGCAAAACCCAGTGCCGACGCAGACAAAAAAAAGCCGGCGACCAGCACCGGCTTGATATTTTCAAACAACGTCATTGTGATCTTACTTAATCTCCACGCGACGGTTTTGCTTGTAGCTTGATTCGCCTGATCCATAAGCAACGGGGTTTTCTTCACCGTAGCTGATGGTCTCGATACGATAGGCAGGCACACCGCTCGCCACCATATAATCACGGACAGCATTAGCACGACGCTCGCCCAGCGCGAGGTTGTATTCACGCGTTCCCCGCTCATCAGTATGACCTTCGAGGCGGACGCTGTCGTTGTTAGACATCATCATAGCAACGTGAGCATCAATCGCAGCGCGGGCGTCGTCGCCCAAAGCTGAACTGTCATAGTCGAAGTAGAAGATACTCCCGGCGGCCTCAACAGCGGCCATCATGCGCTTCTCTTCGTCACGCTTGGCTTTCATTTCCGCCGCTCTGGCGCGATCTTCTGCAGCCTGCATTGCCGCTTTCTTTTGAGCTTCAGCTGCAGCTTGCTCAGCTGCTACTCGCTCAGCTTCTTGCGCTGCCGCCTGCTCTTTTGCGTCGTTGCTAGAGCAAGCACTGATTAACGCTACCATCAATACGACGGCCGTAATTTTCCCCAGTGTGTTTTTCATTGTCATGGCGCCTTTTCCCACATCAAAGATTGGTTTTAGTCCCCATAATGTAGCGCATATATGTCCATTTGTTGACTAGGTCGCAATTTTTTTCTCAATCACTCCGAAAATAACAGAGGAGACCAGGCGGGCTCTTGAACACTGCCCGATCTAGCAGGGAGGCTGAAGCGAACACCGCCGTCCACGGCAACCGCACTCAAAACACTCTTATCACCCTGTTTTGTCGAATAAATGACGACTGACCCATTGGGTGCGATGCTGGGGCTCTCATCCAAGGAGGTTTCGGTGAGAATAGTCAGCCGCTCGCTGATTAAGTCATACACAGCAATATGAAACTTACCGCCCCGCTGGTGCACCAGCGCAACGTTACGCCCGTCCTGAGCGACCCGAGCGCGGGCATTGTATCGGCCCTCAAAAGTAACCCGCTCTTGCTTTCCCGACATCAAGTCATAGCGGTAGATCTGGGGTCGGCCGCCTCGATCTGAAGTAAACAAAAGCGACTTGCCATCGGGCATCCAGGTGGGCTCTGTGTCAATCGCGTAATGACGAGTGAGTCGCGTCAGTTGCTTGCTGGCAAGATCCAATAAATAGATATCAGGGTTGCCGTCTTTTGACAGCACCAAAGCCATCTGTGTTCCGTCGGGTGACCAAACAGGTGAATTGTTTAACCCCATAAAATTGGTCAGCTGTTCGCGCTCTCCCGTCGCCAATACCTGCCGAAAAATTGCAGGTCTTGAGGACTCAAATGATACGTAGGCCACCTGCTTACCGTCGGGCGACCAACTGGGCGCCAAAATCGGGTCCCGGCCCTCGAGCAATACGATGGGTCTGCGACCGTCGCTATCGGCGACCGTCAGTCGATAAAAGTCTTTACCCTCCGGATTTCTGGTAACAGAAACATAGAGCAAGCGCGTAGCAAAAGCCCCTGGAATTCCCGTTAACTTCTCATAGAGCGCGTCGGCAACCCGATGTGCCACCATCCGAGCTTCCGACACTGGCCCCACGATAGAGCCTGTAAATAGCTCAGTGCCGCGCTCGACGTCATGAAGCGCGTAATCCACCCGCAGCTGTACACCCTGACTAACGCGTCCAATCACGAGATATCTCGCGGAAATAGCACGCCAATCACGGTAGTAAATCTCAGATTTCTCGGTCGGCAGGCTGAGCATGTCCCGACGGCTTACCGGACTAAACTGGCCACTTCTTGCGAGATCGGAGTCGATAATCTGAGCAAAGTCTTCAGGCGCACCGCCAAGGCCGTCCCAAGCAAAAGGCGCCACCGCGATGGCAGTGGGGTTATCGATTCCCCGGGTGACCAAGATCTCTAATTGTGCGTGCGCGACATTGCAGCCAAGCATTATTGCAACGAGCAGCCAAAAACGAATTGTTTGCATCAATACCTCAAGTCTTCCGGTCTTAACCGAATTTTATATTGCCGAAAATACTTCTCAAAATCCTGAATAGGCAAGGTAGCGACCTCGGGAAACTGTCGTATCCGCTCGATGGCGGCAACGGCACTGCGATCAAACGGAGAACTGCCACTCGGGCTCACAATCGCGATCCCAACCACTTCCCCCGTAGGCACAAGGTTAATTTGCAATAATACCTCCATACCGTTTCGGGCGGACGGAGGACGGCGCCAATTTTGGCTAATTCTCAGTTGAATGGATGCAGCCACTTGTTGCACTGGCAACAACTCGTCATCGGTCTCGAGTTCTGAATCGGGCAAGTCCGCCAACGAAGAGAGCAGCTGTTCTTGCAACGCAGCCAATACCGCTTCAGCCCGTTCAGATTCGGTAACCGTAGGCTCTTTCGGTGGCGCCGGCTCGGGCGGCTTCTCCACAACGATGGGTTCGGGCTCAGGCGCTACTGGCTTCGGCGGTGCCGGTTTGGGTTTTGTCCTGGGCTTTAGTGTAGGTTTTTGGACGGGCGCGGGCTTGGGTTTTAAGGATACCAACGATGCCTGAATAACCGCGGGCTTGGCCGTGATAGTCGGTGACAGCGCTGACCAGCCACCTTGCATAGCGACAATAAAAAGCAATTGCACAAGCCCTGCGACAACCGCTGGCACACCAACGATTAACCAGCGCTCACTGTTCATTGGCGACCCGAGGGTGGGTCCGTGACAAGACCAACCGATCCTGCGCCTGCGGCCTGCAGCTCACTCATCAAGATCACCACCTCGCCGTAGGGAACACGCTGATCACCCCAAACCATGACAGCCTTGTTCGGATTCCTCCGGAGAACAGTGGCAACCCGCTGCTTTACCGTCTCGATTGACAATGCCTGATCGTCTTGAGCACCCAGATTCAGATACAACTTTGCATCCTGATCGATCGACACAATGAGTGGCTCTGCATCTGTGGTCTCGACCGGCTGCGTTGCCGTTTGTGGCAACTGCACTTCCACGCCCTGCATAAGAAGGGGCGCCGTCGCCATAAAAATAACTAGCAGTACCAACATCACATCGATATAAGGAACTACATTGATCTCAGCGAGTGCGCGTCGTTGCCTCACGCGTTATCACCTCGCTTGTTTTTAGCGGCCTGCGCGTAACTCTGTCGCTGTAATAAACCAGAAAATTCGTCGACGAACGATTCATAGCGGTTAATCAGACCATCGACCTTGGCGGCAAACCGGTTGTAGGCGAGCACCGCCGGAATCGCTGCAAATAAACCCATCGCGGTGGCGATCAAGGCCTCGGAGATACCGGGTGCAACCGCCGCAAGTGTCGCCTGGGAAGTAGTCGCCAAGCCTCGAAATGAGTGCATGATTCCCCACACCGTCCCAAAGAGCCCAATATAGGGACTAGTCGATCCGACTGAGGCCAAAAATGGCAGGTGGCGCTCTAAGCGATCGCTTTCCCTGAGCAGTGCTACTCGCATGGCACGGCGCGATCCCTCAAGTACCGCATCAGCTTCCATTGACGATTGTCGGCTTAGCTTCGAGAACTCTTTAAAGCCCGCTCTGAACAGCGACTCTCCACCGGTGATATCAACGCCCTCTTCGCTGACCTCAGTACCCTCGCGATACAGTTGGCCCAAATCCATTCCGGACCAAAATCGATCTTCAAAATCGATTAGTTCCGTATTAGCACGCTGCAAAATAATGATGCGCTGGACAATCATGAACCATGACACAACAGACGCTGCCACCAGAGTTGCCATGACCGCTTTCACGGTCAGGCTAGCCCCCATTATTAACTCGATGACACTCAGCTCTTCATTCACCGGTTTTAGTCTCCATCATTCATCAAGGCTGCTCGCAAATCGGCGGTAAGGCGTTTGGGCCGGCCAGTGACACTATCGATCAGCGCAATACGAACCGATCCCTCTACCAAAACTGTTTCATCTCTTAAAACCTTTTGGTCAAAATCGATCGTAGCACCGCTTACCTCACTACACGATGCCACCGCCACCAAGTCATCGTCGAGACGCGCAGGCTCGCGATAGTGAATCTCGGCTTTCGACACGACAAATTGTGTACCGTCATCCATCACTGCGCGTTTACCATGACCGAGCGATCTCACCAGCTCGGTCCGCGCTCGCTCGAAAAACTTTAAATAGTTGACGTAGTAAACAATGCCTCCAGCGTCGGTATCTTCAATGTAGACCCGTATTGGCAGAGAAAATTCACGCATTATCGAGATCATCAAGCGACATCTATGGTGATGCAGACTGATCTTGTGCCGGAATCGAGAGACCAAAATGCCGGTAAGCGCTATTCGTAGCGACCCTTCCCCGAGGCGTTCTAGTAATCAGTCCCTGCTGAATCAAGTAGGGCTCGATCACATCCTCGAGTGTGCCTCTCTCCTCAGACAACGCTGCCGCAAGGCTGTCGATGCCGACAGGCCCGCCATCGAATTTTTCGATGAGCGTCAGCAAGAATCGACGATCGAGATGATCAAAGCCCTGCTCATCAACACTGAGCAAATCGAGTGCCTGCTCCGCCATTGCCTGAGTAATCACACCGTCCCCTTTGACCTGCGCATAGTCGCGGACACGCCGCATCAGCCGGTTGGCAATCCGTGGCGTACCTCGCGAGCGCTTGGCTATCTCTAGCGCACCCTTTGCATCTGCATCCACACCCAAAATACCTGCAGCTCTGGAAACAATATGCTTTAAATCATTGACGTTGTAGAACTCGAGGCGCTGAACGATGCCGAAGCGGTCGCGTAGTGGTGACGTTAACAGGCCTGCACGCGTGGTTGCGCCGACCAAGGTGAATGGCGGCAGGTCTAACTTTATCGATCGTGCGGCTGGCCCCTCTCCAATCATGATATCGAGCTGAAAATCCTCCATCGCGGGATACAAAATCTCCTCGACGTAGGGACTTAAGCGATGAATCTCATCGATAAACAACACGTCATTAGGTTCGAGGTTGGTCATGATGGCCGCGATGTCACCCGCCTTCTCTAATACCGGGCCACTAGTGGTTTTTAACTGAACCCCCATTTCATGCGCGATGATCGATGCCAGCGTGGTCTTACCCAAACCGGGGGGGCCAAAAATCAGTGTATGGTCTAGCGGCTCGCCGCGCCCCTTTGCTGCCGACAGGAAAATTTCCATCTGCTCGCGTACCGGCTGCTGGCCCACATAGTCTTCCAGCGTTTTGGGGCGTACCGCTCGGTCTAGGGCCGTCTCACCCCCGTCGCCTGATGCTGGCGCTACGAGTCGGTCGGTCTCGATCAATTGTCACCTCTCTTGTGGGACTTCCACTGCATGTTGATGGACTCCATGTCACCGCATAGCGAGTTGCAGCGCTTGACGAATAAGCTCTTCACTCGTTGGTGAGCCCGAGGCATCGTCAACGGCGGATACCAACTTGCTGGCCTCGGTTGGCTTGTAACCAAGCGCGACTAGGGCCTGTTCCGCCTCTGCTCGCGCATCGGGGGTTGGCGCAGATGCAGTAGGCGCCGACATATCGGCGGGCACCACATCAGCAAGCCAGCGACCCGCTTTATCTCGCATTTCAACCAGTAGCCGCTCACCCGTTTTCTGACCCACTCCCGGCAATGCCACAAGCGACGCCACGTCATTCCGATTCAAGCATTGTGCGAATTGCTCAGTGTCCATACCCGATAAGATCGCCAGCGCAAGCTTTGGCCCCACACCATTCACCTTAATCAGATCCCGAAATAATCGACGATCGATCTCGCGCACAAAGCCGAAAAGCTGCTGTGCATCCTCACGCACAACGAAATGGGTCAGCAGAATCGCCTCGGCGCCAACTTCGGGTAGCTGATAGAGCGTCGTCATGGGAACTCGGACCTCATACCCGACGCCATTAACATCGATTATGACCTCGGGTGCTTGCTTGGATAAAACGGTGCCTCGCAACCGGTCAATCATCTACCACTCTCCTGTTCCTGTATTCGACTAGCGACGCCGGCGGCCACCGCCATACTGGTCGCCTGTCAATGCTCGAGCTTGCGCACCGTTAATGTGACACAGCGCCGCGGCGAGTGCATCACTGGCATCTTCTTGGGGAGTGGCGGGAAGCCGAAGTAATCGGGTGACCATGTGCTGGACCTGCTCTTTATCTGCCGCACCTGTACCCACCACTGCCTGCTTAATCTGTCGAGCTGCGTATTCATGAACATCCAGACCGGCCGCGGCACAAACCACGACAGCGGCGCCTCGGGCTTGTCCCAGCTTCAAGGCCGAACCCGCGCTCTTCGCCATAAACACCTCTTCCACCGCAGCCGTATCAGGATGGTAGGTCTCGATTAACTCGGTGAGGGAATCGGATAGCACCTTCAATCGAGCGGGCAAACCCGAGTCGGTGGGCAAACGAATGACGCCACTGGTCAGGTAACAGGGCTTACCGGTCTCGGTTGAGACAATACCAAAGCCTGTTTTTCTCGATCCGGGGTCGATCCCCAACACAATTGCCATAGCAAGTCCTCTCCCAACTATTGTGAATCATCAGGAGAGCGTCGTCATTCTGAATAGAATCAGTCGGTAGCTCTAAGACGGATATTGAGCTCGCGCAACTGCTGTGTAGAAACCTCGCCGGGCGCATCGGTCATCACGCACTGCGCCGATTGGGTTTTGGGGAAGGCGATGACGTCTCGTATCGATTGGCCGTCCACCATGAGCATTACGAGACGGTCCAGTCCAAACGCCAGGCCACCATGCGGGGGCGCACCGAACTTGAGCGCATCAAGTAGGAATCCGAACTTCGCACTGGCCTCTTCCTCACTAATCCCGAGCAATTCAAACACCACACGCTGCATCGTTTGATCGTGGATACGAATCGAGCCACCACCAATTTCGCTGCCGTTTAACACCATGTCATAAGCTCGCGATAGAGCAGACTCCGGATTCGCTTTCAACTGATCTGCGGAACAAGCCGGAGAGGTAAACGGGTGATGCAATGCGGTCAAACCCGACTCGACCGATTCGAACATGGGGAAGTCAACCACCCACAGCGGTGCCCAGGAGTCGCTCACGAGGCCCAGCATATCGGCTACCTTAAGGCGCAAGGCGCCCAGCGAGTCGTTCACCGTCTGACGCTTATCAGCACCGAAAAACACAATATCGCCATCCTCAAGACCCAGACGTGTCACCATCGCCTCAATAGTTGCCTCGGGCATAAACTTCAGGATGGGCGACTGCAAACCATCGACACCGGCAGCCTTATCATTGACTTTAATCCATGCCAAACCTCGAGCGCCGTAGTGACTGACGTATTTGGTGAGATCGTCGATTTCCTTTCGACTGAGCTTGGCTCCACCGGGCACTTTGAGCGCAGCAACACGCCCTGCAGGGTCATTGGCTGGCCCTGAGAACACCTTGAACTCCACCTCGGCCAATAAATCATCCAGTGACACTAACTCGAGGTTGATCCTAAGGTCGGGCTTGTCGGAGCCGAATCGCTCCATAGCCTCATGCCACGACATGGTTGGAAACTCACCAAGATCCACATCGAGGTGCTCGGCAAACAGTTCGCGCACCATACCCTCAGTCAGACTCATCACCTCTTTTTCGTCGGTGAACGACAGCTCGATATCAATTTGCGTGAACTCAGGTTGACGGTCCGCACGCAAGTCTTCATCGCGGAAACATCGGGCTATCTGATAGTAGCGATCGAACCCTGAGACCATAAGCAATTGCTTAAACAGCTGCGGTGACTGAGGCAACGCAAAAAACTTAGAGGCATTGGTGCGACTCGGCACCAGATAGTCACGCGCACCCTCTGGGGTCGCCCGCGTCAGCATGGGTGTCTCGATATCCAGACAACCCTGCGATTCCAGATAACGCCGAATCGATGAGGTGATGCGGGAGCGCGCAATCAAGTTGTTTTGCATTTGCTCTCGGCGCAGATCCATAAACCGGTATCGTAGCCTGACGTCCTCACCCACCTTCTGATGCTCATCGAGCGGGAATGGTGGTGATACTGCTTCATTGAGCAAAGTGAGTTCTTTGCCGAGGATTTCAATGCGACCGGTTGCCATATTGGGATTAATAGTGGCCGCGTCCCGGTCTCTTACGCGACCGGTGATTTGAAGAACGTATTCACTCCGTACACGATCTGCAAGCGCAAATGACTCTTCGGTATCTGGATCAAACACCACCTGCACAATGCCGTCGCGATCGCGCATATCGAGAAAAATAACACCGCCGTGATCTCGCCGACGATCGACCCAGCCACAGATTGTGACAGTGTCGCCTACAAGGCTATCGGTGACCGCTCCGCAATAGTGTGTGCGCATGATTCCTGTATCTCTGTCCTTTGCTAGCTCTTATCTGAGCTTGTTTGCTTCACCGCGGCTGTTTTAGTGCCCGCGTCAGAGGTCTGACTCGCCGCCTTGCTGCTGTCCCCTGACGACGACCCTTTGTTGTCGCTGTCACCCGCGAGATTTTTCTTGTTACCGGTCTTGAAGTCAGTCTCATACCAGCCTGACCCCGACAAGCGAAAGCTCGGGGCTGACACCTTCTTCTTAAGGCGCTCCGCGCCACAATTCGGGCAGACAGTCAGCGACTCATCAGCAATTTTCTGCAGGGCCTCATGGTCGTTACCACAGGCCTCACAATGGTATTCGTATATCGGCATCTCATTGATCTCTGCGCTAGGAAGGCCCGGCTGACAACCGACCCAAATGAGCGAGCGCGAAGCCTACACGAAACTGGGTTGATATTTAACCGTCAAATACAGCTGGATTGCTTGCTACGAGTTAGCAAAATCTTTCAACTTCTTGAGGGGCCTTATCTTCACTGCTCGACTTGCCGGCCGGGCTTTGAATACGGTTTCTTCTCCCGTAAAAGGGTTTACACCTGTACGTGATCGAACGGCGGGGCGGGTCACTGTGGTCATCTTTAATAAGCCAGGTAAAGTGAACCCGCCCGGACCTTTTTCCCTTAACTCGCGCGCCATCACCCGCTCGAGCTCTTTCATCAGGCTGGTGACCTCAACCGAGGTCAGATCTGTTTTAGCAGCCAAATGTGCATAAAGCGCCTTCTTAGTTCGCTTTTTCGGCCACTTCTCAGCCCTGGATTTCGACTGGATTTTTGACTTTTTCTTGTCAGGCATACCTTATCCCATACGTGCACTGTCGATGGATCTTTTGTTTGCGAGGTAATGAAACAACATCAGCATGCCACTAACAACCCCTCTCAACGCAAGCGCAACGACGCGAATTGCCGACGCCAAGCCAGAGGCTTTGATACACTGCGCGCCATCACCCCAACAGCCATTTCAGAGTCGCTATGAAATTCTCACAATTCCCCTTGTCGACCACCAAGGAAACACCGGCCGACGCCGAGATTATTAGTCACCAACTGATGCTCCGCGCAGGCCTGATCAAGCGCGTGGCTGCCGGCATTTACACGTGGATGCCGCTGGGACTGCGAGGGGTGAGAAGGGTCGAAGCGATTGTTCGAGAAGAAATGGAGCGTGCGGGTGCCATCGAAGTCGCGATGCCCATGGTGCAACCAGCCGAACTATGGCAAGAATCGGGTCGCTGGGAAGCCTACGGACCCGAATTGTGCCGTCTGACCGACCGCCACGACCGAGAGTTTTGCCTCGGACCCACCCATGAAGAGGTGATTACTGACCTGGCTAAAACCGAGGTCAAGAGCTACAAGCGGCTGCCGCTGAACTTCTTCCAGATCCAGACCAAGTTTCGCGATGAAATTCGTCCGCGTTTTGGCGTGATGCGCTCGCGTGAGTTCGTAATGAAAGATGCGTATTCGTTTCATGAAAATCACGCCTCGCTGGAAGAGACCTATTGGCGTATGCACGAAGCCTACACCGCTATTTTTCAGCGTCTCGGCTTGGATTTCAGGCCGGTTGTCGCTGATACCGGCTCTATCGGGGGCAGTAATTCACATGAATTCCATGTGCTGGCGGCGTCTGGCGAGGACCTCATTGCGTTCTCCGATAGTAGTGACTACGCCGCTAATGTGGAGCTTGCTGAGGCTATCCAAGTGAGCACCGATGCTGTTGAGTCAACAAGTGAGCTTGAAGCCTTTGATACGGTGGGCATCAAAACAATCGATGCGCTGGCCGAGCAATGTGGTGTGCCCGCAACAGAATCGGTTAAAACCTTATTCGTGAAGGGCGAAGACGATGATCTTGTGGCATTGGTGGTTCGAGGGGACCATCAGCTCAATGAAATAAAAGCCGAGAAATTACCCGGCGTCATGAGCCCGCTAGAGATGGCCGATGAGTCGAAAGTTAAAGCGCTTACCGGCGCATCATTCGGCTCCTTAGGCCCCGTTAATCTCAAAGCGAGGGTAATCGTGGACAGAGCGGCGGCAGCGCTCAGCGAATTTGTCTGCGGTGCCAATGTCGAAGACCAACACTTCAGAGGCGCGCAGTGGGAGCGCGATGTCGTCGGCTTTGATGTGGCGGATCTGCGAAAAGTAGTTGCTGGTGACCCAAGCCCTTGTGGATCTGGGACCCTCGATATCAAGCGAGGTATCGAGGTTGGGCACATCTTCCAGCTCGGTACAAAGTACTCGGAAGCGATGAACGCCACGGTACTGGACCAGTCGGGCAAGTCGGTACCTATGAGCATGGGTTGCTACGGCATCGGTATTACCCGAATTGTTGCGGCAGCGATTGAGCAAAACAACGATGACCGCGGCATTATTTGGCCGCGGACGATGGCGCCGTTTGCAGTTGCTTTAATCCCACTGGGGTACGACAAGTCAGATCTGGTCAAGGAGACTACCGACTCAATCTATGATGCTTTGCGCGCTCGCGGTGTCGACGTGGTAATGGATGACCGCAAAGAGCGACCCGGTGTTAAGTTCGCCGATTGCGAACTGATCGGCGTCCCCCTGCGGGTGACCATTGGTGAGCGATCCCTTGCCGATGGTGTCGTCGAAGTTCAGGGAAGAAGTGACTCCGAAGCCTCCATGGTGACAGTCGAGGCACTGGAGCGCGAAATCATAGTGCTGCTTGCAGCGACCTGAGTGTCGCGGAGTCGCGAACCTAGGACCCACTGCTAATGCCGTCATCTGAGCGCATAACCCATCTCGACGCGGTTCGCGGTGTCGCCGTTATGGGCATTTTAATTATGAACGCGGTCTCCTTTTTCCTGGGGAATAACGCCTACTTTGACATTTCCAACCCCGACAATCAGGGCTTTTTCGATTGGCTTGTAGCCGGACTCGGAGAAGTATTCGCCGATCAAAAATTCATGGCGCTTTTTTCACTGTTGTTCGGCGCGAGCATCATTCTTTTTTGCGAGCGAGCTGACGCCAAAGGTCGCGCAGGAGTAAGACTGAGCCTGTGGCGCAATTTTATATTGTTCATTATAGGTTTGATTCACGGGTCATTCTGGGTCGGCGATGTTTTATTGATCTATGCGATTTGCGCTCCCGTCCTGTTGTTGTGTCGAAAACTGCCACCGACATTACTAATTTTTAGCGGGGTCTTAATTTACCTTTCTACCATCATTGCCTATGACGCCGTGTTAGTTAATGTTGACCCCTCCGCCATCCGCGTGCTCTGGGAGAATTCCGTGATCGAGAGCGGCTCCGAGGCCATAGAGCTTGCGGGTCTTGGCATTCTCTACGATATCTTCGCCCGGGCTCTGGGCATGATGTTGATTGGTATGGGTCTTTACGCCAGTGGGACGCTTACTGATGCAGGATCGTATCGCCAAAAGCTAAGACAGAGCCTGCTCTTAATCTTGATTGGCACACTTCTCACAGGTTTCGGATTACTTTGGACAGCTAGCAATGGCTTCTCCACCGTGGCGATCGTTCAGGGAAATTTTGCCAATACCCTGGGTACGATTCCGATGACGCTAGGCTATCTCGGCTTACTCACCTGGTGGAACGAAACGACAGGCCACGCGTTCATAAATCGCGTCCGCGCGGTCGGTAAAGCCGCGTTATCGAACTATCTTGCCCAGACTGCGATTTGCCTGACCCTTGCCATACTCATACCAGCGGGCTGGCTGACTCGCAGTACTGTCCTGGTATTGATCGTCACCATATGGTGGGGTCAACTAGCAGCCTCTGAGTGGTGGCTCAAGCGTTATCAATATGGACCGCTCGAGTACCTGTGGCGATGTGCGACCTATTGGCAAGTTGTGATCCTGAAGCGGGGATAAGTAACGCCAACAATGCACCGTAAGCTTATGGCAATTAGCGCCCGATGACTTAGGGCGCCCTTTAGTGCCGGTAGCGAGACAGTAATAAACCAGTGCTGATTGGAACCCCTCGCTAACACTCTACAGCCTGAGATAATCAACGACCGCGGAACACACGCTAATCAATTAATCTCTCAGTTCCGGTATCGGCATACCCTCACCTACATCCAGCTACACCCAGCATCGTGCTATACCATTGAACCCCACCACCGCAGCGATTGCGAGAGTTTATAGGTGTGCTCAGCGTTGAGAACTGTGTTGTCGATATTGACGCGACTGTCCAAAGCTTTCACCCTAGCTGTATAGGGTTGAGGTATAAGAATATTCGCCATGGACGCCATCGCGTTTCAACAGTGGAATAAGGATTTCGCCAACGCAATTGCCGCCGTTGGAGAGCCTATTTTCTTTCAGCAAATTTTCGCGGCGATTGGCGCTCAAATTCCAATTGCCTATCCGCAGGCCTGGCTATACCACCGCGACCTGCCGCCCAAAATGCTTGACCACAAGATTCCAAAGCTTGCGCAGTCGGGTCAGATTGACGAATACCTCGAAGGACCATACCGCGAAGACCCATTTTTCAAAATTTCATTGAATTCACCCCGTAATAACTGCTATCGGCTGTCCCGACTGATCACAGCTGATTTCGAGAACAGCAGCTACTACCGCGATTATTACGAGAGTACAGGCACTATTGACGAGGCAATTTTTGTGACTCGACTGGGCGATGGCAGTGTGGTCAACGTGTCGATGATGCGCCTCGCTGAGCAAGGTGAGTTCAGCGATGAGGAATATAATTGGCTCTACTCTGTCAGCGAGTGTGTCGCCGAACTCATTCTGCTGCATAGTCGCCGCCAAGATTTCGTCGAAAGCAATTTACTAACCCCCGGGGTCGATCATCACATCCAGAAAGGCTACGAAACATTCGGCTCGAGCTATGTCAGTGATCGCGAGCACGAAGTGCTTGAACTCATGCTGCGCGGCTACGGAGCTGATACCAGCGCCGAGCGACTCGACATTTCATTAGAGACGGTTCGTCGTCACCGAAAGGCGATTTACCGGAAACTCGATGTCAGCTCACAAGCCGATTTGTTTGCATTATTCATCAACACCATCCCCTTCGTCGCCAAGGCACAAGAAGGTGATCCCCTAAAACTCTACATGGAGTAAACGCCTTACTGACCCAATCGCGTCAGTGACTGCCCCACCTTGGTCATTGTTGTTTAAGCCTGATGCGGTGAGCCTAGTGCCTTACGTAGCGCAGGACTTTATCCATTGAACAGTGTCAGTCAATTTCTCACCGCCTATCCCGAGATCACGATGGTTGAGGCGCTTATTACCGATTGCAACGGGATAGCCCGCGGCAAGTGGTTGCCTGTGCAGAAGCTGGATAGCATTGAGAAGCACGGGCTCAAACTACCCAAGTCCGCACTGGGGCTCGATGTCTGGGGACGAGACATCCCAGAGCTTGCTCATGCCAATGGCGACATCGATGGCTATTGCCATGTTGTCGACGGATCGATGCGCCCGCTGTTAACCGAACGCGGCATCGATCAAGCTCAGGTACTCATGACCATGTCTGACGATCAGGGCAACCCATTTATGGGCGACCCGCGGCAGGTACTCCAAAGCCTAGTTGATCGCTTCGAAGAAAAGTCACTCAGACCCTGCATGGCGGTGGAATTGGAGTTCAGTCTTCTGCCCCGCCCGAGCGATGACCAGCCTATAGGTCAGGCACTGACGCAGACGTCGAGTGTGGGTGGCAATCTCTACGCATTGAGCGAACTCGACTACCACGCACCATTACTCGAGTCACTGCGCAAGGCCTTCCGAACTCAGGATTTACCCTACGAAGGTATCATTAAAGAGTCTGCTCCCAGCCAATACGAAATCAACATGGCTCACAGCGACGATGCCATGGCTTTGGCCGATCAGATAATTCGTATGCAACGAACAATCAGAGCGGTTGCAGCTCGTCACGGATTTGTCGCTACCTTCATGCCGAAGCCAATTCATGACGAAGCCGGCAACGGTATGCATGTTCACTGTAGCCTGCTTGAGGAAAACGGCGTCAATGTCTTTGATGATGGTGGTGACGAGGGGACAGATCTGCTGAAGTACGCAATTGCCGGCTGTCTAAAACTGTTGCCCGATTCGTTTCTGTTGTTTGCTCCCAGTTTCAATGCCTATCGCCGTTTTCAACCAGGCAACCACGCGCCGACAGAATCAGCTTGGGGCTATGACAACCGGACTACCGCTCTGCGGGTCCCCGCAAGCGATCCCAAAGCCCGTCGAATCGAACACCGGGTAGCTGGTGCCGACGCGAACCCCTACCTCGTATTAGCGGCGGTGTTAGCAGGTATCTGGCATGGAATTGAGAATCAACTCAAGGCACCTAAGCCCATCGAGGGCAATGCGTGGGAAACCAAAATCACTGCCGATGCACTCCCGATCTCGATGGATGAGGCAATTGCAGTATTCAAAAAGTCGAAGCTGTTAAGCGACTATCTCAGCGACGAATTTAAAACCCTCTACCTTGCGACCAAGCAGCAGGAGCGCGATGAGTTTGCGCGCCGTGTCACCGAGTTCGAACTGGAAACCTACCTGCGATATTGAGTACCCTTGCGGCCCCTTTTTTATTGGATCGACTTATGACAACTGTCCACGACTTTTCAGCGCAGCTCGCTGACGGTTCAGAGGTATCGCTTAGCGACTATAAAGGCAAAGTCTTGTTAATCGTAAACACGGCATCTAAATGTGGCTTCACGCCCCAATACGAGGACCTCGAGCGAGTACACGCGGAGTATAGAGATCGAGGTTTTTCGGTCCTAGCATTCCCCTGCAACCAGTTCGGTGCACAAGAGCCAGGTGGTCGTGAAGAAATCGTCCAGTTCTGTGAAACCCGGTTCGGCACTACTTTTCCGCTCTTCGATAAAATCGAAGTCAATGGTGACAATGCCCATCCCCTTTACGAGTTTATGAAAGACGAAGCTCGTGGGCTCTTGGGTAGCAAGCGAATCAAGTGGAACTTTACGAAGTTTCTGGTGGACACCGAGGGCAATGTAGTCGCGCGCTACGGCTCACAAACCAAGCCCGGTGCCATCGAAGCAGATATCAAAGCGCTTTTCAGTTCTTGATTACAGGCTGAAAAAGCCAGTGCCAAAGCCAACTCAAAACCCGTGAGTAATACTGACCGATATGCGTGTCAGTGCTCGCGGGTTTCTCTGAATCGAATATCGGGCCAGCGCTCTTGCATCAGGCTCAAATTCACGCGAGTCGGTGCTAGATAGGTCAGGTGTCCGCCACCATCCTCAGACAAGTGATCGGCCGCTTTTTTCCGAAATTCGTCGAACTTCCGAGGATCATCGGCCTCCAGCCATCGCGCGGTGTAAATATTGACCGGCTCATAGAGCGCATCGACCTTGTATTCGTCTTTCAGTCGGTGCGCGACCACATCAAATTGCAGCTGTCCCACGGCACCCACGATCAAATCACTGGAGTTAAGCGGTGAGAAAACCTGCGTTGAGCCCTCTTCCGACAACTGCTGCAGCCCCTTTTGGAGTGCCTTCATTTTCATCGGATCAGCTAAGCGAATCTTGCGGAATAATTCAGGTGCGAAGTGGGGAATACCCGTGAATTGAAGAGCCTCACCTGCCGAAAAAGTGTCGCCAATCTGTATCGTGCCATGGTTGTGCAGCCCGATAATGTCACCGGCAACCGCACACTCAACCAACTCTCGCTCTCCCGCCTTAAATGAGACGGCATCGGCGATTCGTATGTCCTTGTCGATGCGCACATGTCGCATTTTCATACCCTTGGAATACTCACCCGAGCAGACCCTCACAAACGCGATTCGGTCGCGATGCTTAGGATCCATATTCGCTTGGATCTTGAAGACAAAACCGCTGAATTGGCTTTCTGCTGGCTCCACTGCGCGTGATTCTGACGGTCTAGACTGGGGCGGTGGCGCCCACTCAACGAAATCGTCGAGCATCTCTCGAACACCAAAGTTACCAAGGGCGGTGCCAAAGAAAACAGGGGTCAACTGACCCGACAAAAAGGCCTCAAGCTCAAATTCGTGGCTCGCGCCGCGAACGAGTTCAATCTCTTCGCAGAAGTCATCGTACTCATCGTCGAGTAGTGCTTTAGCTTGCTCCGATTCCAAGCCCTGAATCTTAAGATCCGGGGCCAGCTCATGACCGTGGCCAGCCTCGAAACGGTGAATGGTATCGGTATAGAGGTTGTAGACACCTTTGAAAAACTTGCCCATCCCGATGGGCCAGTTGATCGGCGCCGCCGCGATTTTGAGCACCTCTTCGATCTCGTCGAGGAGCTCGATAGGGTCCCGGATATCGCGATCGAGTTTATTAACGAAGCCAATAATCGGCGTATCCCGGAATCGACAGACATTCATGAGTTTGATCGTTCGATCCTCGACCCCTTTAGCGCCGTCCACCACCATCAGTGCAGAGTCCACCGCAGTCAATGTTCGATAGGTATCCTCAGAGAAGTCTTCGTGACCGGGTGTATCTAGCAGGTTCACAACACGGTCACGATAGGGAAACTGCATCACCGACGAGGTTACCGAGATACCGCGCTCCTGCTCCATCGCCATCCAATCCGATGTCGCATGCGGCCCCCGTTTCCCCTTTACCGATCCTGCGACCTGTATAGCGGAACCTAGCAATAGCAGTTTTTCGGTGATTGTCGTTTTACCCGCGTCGGGGTGGGAAATGATGGCAAAGGTACGACGTGACGAAACGGAAGAGTTTAACTCTGACATGGGGCCTCCAGCTGAGGCGCGAATTATGCCAGCTCAAGCACCAAATGGGGTCACTTCGCCGGGATATGGGCTTTTAATTCTCGCACCAATACTTGCCCCACCTCCTCGATCGCCGGACAGTGCTGCTCTAACAGATTTTGCATCGATGTCACTTCTAAGCCGGCATAGCCACAGGGGTTTATGTCTCGGAAAGGAGTTAAATCCGGATTCACATTGATAGACAGTCCGTGATAACTGCACCCTCGACTGATTTTTAAACCGAGTGATGCAATCTTCGCGCCCGACACATAGACACCCGGCGCTTTGGGATCGGGAGCCGAGTCGATGTCCCATTGACTCAGCGTCGCAACAATTGATTGTTCCAGCGCTGTCACAAGACCCCTCACGCCGAGTCCCGCGCGCTTAATATTGACCAGGGTATAAATCACCAACTGACCTGGGCCATGGTAGGTGACTTGACCGCCGCGATCGGTCTGTACCGTGGGTATCGACGTCTCCCGCAACAAGTGTTCGGGCTTCCCAGCTATGCCCTGAGTGAAAACGGGCGGATGTTGCAACAACCAAAGCTCATCCTCGCTGTTTTCATCACGACCTTTGGTGAATTCGCGCATTGAAGCAATCGTCTCTTCATAAGGGGCTAACCCCAGATCACGCACGCGCATTGTTAAATCACCATCGACACCCGGCCTGATGCCATTAAATCTCGATGAATCTCCTCGAGCTGATCAGTGCCGGTGGCTGTGATAATAAAAGTAATCGATCTAAATATTCCGGCCCGACTGTCTCTAGCGCTGATATCAGCATCGCTCAAACCGCCGGTGTGGCTCTCCATTAGATCGCGGATCACCGTATCAAAGTCGGGGGTAACACGTCCCACCACTTTGATTGGGTAGGGGTAACAAGGAAACTCAATTTTTGGTGCTTCAGTGTCGCTCATCGACTAACCGAGAAGGCCCTGAAACCAAAGCACAAGGGCGTCAATCAGACGCGTCAACCATGAGCCAGAGGGAACATCTTCTAGCGCCACTAGGTCAGTTTCGTAAAGTAGCTCGTTGCCGCGGACAACGCGGATTGCACCAACGGCATCACCCCGAGATATCGGTGCTTCGATACGCTCCAAAACATCGACTTCGATCTCCACCTCGGTTCGCTCCCGACTGACAGTCAGTGCAATGGACTCAAGCGCGCCCGCCACAAAGGTATCGACTTCAGCCTTCCAGACTCGAGGCTCTGCCAAGGTCACGTCACCGGACAGGGGCCGAAGCGTTTGAAAGAAACGGAAGCCATAGTTCAACAAGCTTGCGCTCTCGCTCGCCCGCGTCCGACGCGTGGCGCTACCCAAGACTACCGAGACCAAGCGCATGTCTTCTCGCAATGCAGAGGCCACCAAGCCGTAACCGGCCTCGCTGGTGTAGCCGGTTTTTAAGCCGTCGACGCTGTCATCTGTTCTCAGCAGGGTATTGCGATTGCTTGTCGGTATGCCGTTATAGGTATACCGCTGTTCCTTGTAGAGTTTGTAGTGCTCTGGATGGTCAATGATCAGGGCTACAGACAACGTGGCCAGATCCCTCGCTGTGGTTCGATGCTCCGGATGCGGCAAGCCATGCGGGTTGCGATAGATCGTATCGTTGAGGCCCAAACGAGCTGCAGTTTGATTCATGACATCGACAAAACTGGCTGTTGTGCCAGCGAGCGCCTTGGCGGCTGCAACCGAGGCGTCGTTACCAGACGATATAACGATACCGCGCTCCAACTCACCGAGCGTAACCGACTTACCTGGCTCAATCCACATTAACGACGAGCCGTTGAACATCGGATTTTGCGCCCAAGACTCCTCATCCACCGTAACCGGATCGTCCAGGCTCGCACGCCCAGACTCTACCTCTTCAGCCAATACATAGGAGGTCATGATCTTGGTCAGGCTCGCAGGCGGTAACGATAGATCGCTATTGTGATCAACCAACACCTCGCCCGTATTCGCATCGATTAAAAAATAAGCATCGGCTGGGAGTTTCGGCGGAGGCGGCACGATCGCCTGAGACAAGGGCGATACGACCAGACAAACTAGAACAAAAATAAAAGGGTAGATACGAGACACGTTCAAGGTAACCGGGATCCATACTTTGGTGATCGAGAGTGTATCAAGAGCAGACCAACTTGGGTTAGGGCAAGGGCTGCGCATCTGGAAAATCGTGAGCGATTAACTGCGAACGCACCGCCTCCACTGCCTGATTGTCATCCAGCGGGCCGACTCTAACGCGGTACAGCGCGCCGTTAGGCATCGACAATTCACT